>CAEZWK010000002.1_pt1 | contig 101424 bp, 95 predicted proteins | sample 7264971 | NCBI WGS metagenome assembly CAEZWK01 (sample SAMEA6813882, study PRJEB35770) | uncultured Actinomycetes bacterium | biome: Freshwater; feature: Freshwater reservoir; material: water | place: Czech Republic | collected 2015-11-04 | depth 0.5m m | reverse complement strand
GGCAGTAGTGGCTAGAATTGGCACTGTTCACGAGTCCTACGTATTAGCCCCGGCTTAGTAGGCGGCAACCCTCCACCGCGGCGGGGTGCTCCGGGTGACGAACAGGCCAGGTAACTGGCAAGTGCGTGAAGGAAGATTTTCCAATGACAAATTTTGACCACTCAAGAATGCACTTGAAGAAACAACGTTGCCAATGAGTACTGGAGCTTGGTTAGAAACACACGATCCTGGTGAAAGAGCTTTTCTTTCAATCGGTGAACTTGTACTTGAAAGCGGAGAAGTTTTACCTAACGTTGTCATTGCATATCAAAGCTGGGGAAAAATTAATGCAACCCAGGACAATGTCATTCTTATCAATCATGCATTAACTGGTTTTCCTGATGTTCCTGGTTGGTGGCCATCAATGGTGGGCCCAGGGCTTCCTTTTGACACCGATACATACTTTGTCGTTTGTCCTAATGTGATTGGTGGTTGCCAGGGATCAACTGGTCCGTCTTCTCTTGCACCAGATGGTAAACGGTGGGGCTCTCGTTTTCCAGCGATAAATATCCGCGACATGGTTGCTGCAGAGGTGGCATTTACAAATGCCATGGGAATCAAAAAATATAAGTTGGCAGTAGGTCCTTCACTCGGTGGAATGCGTGCACTGGAATGGGCTATTCAACACCCTGATCGAGTTGGCGCAATTTGCACTATAGGTTCATCTGCCGTGGCCACCGGTGATCAGATTGGAACGGCATCGATACAAATCCGCGCAATTAAAACCGATCCATTTTTTAACAACGGTGATTACTATGAACAGGAAAAAGGACCAGAAGAGGGAATGGGCATTGCACGTCGAATTGCCCATCTGACATATCGCACTGAGGCAGAGATGGACGTCAGGTTCGGACGGCAGTTACAAGGAGATGACACAGGCCGGTATGCAGTCGAGTCTTATTTAGATCACCAAGCCCAAAAACTATGGAAGCGATTTGATGCAAACACCTACATTGCATTGACCGAGGCAATGAATAGCCATGATGTTGGCCGAGATAGAGGCGGAGTTGCCGCAGCCCTTTCAACGATAAAAATTCCTGTTATTGCTGTTGGAATTGATACGGACAGGCTCTTTCCTGTGCGCCTTCAGGCCGAGATTGCCGAACTTGCACCCGCTGCAGCGCCTTTGGTGGTTATTTCCAGCCCGTTTGGCCACGATGGCTTCCTTGTTGAGGTTGAAAGCGTGGGAGAGGTCATCAGACAGGCTTTAAATCTCTCTAAATAGCGGTTTTGGATGTGCATTTAGGGTCAAAACCAAATTATAATATAGCCATCGCATCAGCCGAATGGCTGAGAAAAAACCAAAGGACAATTGTGGCTGTATTTAGTGCGCTCAAAAACAAGGTGAAGCCAAAGGCTTCGGCAAAAAAAGCTGTTGCAAAGAAGGCCGTTGCCAAAAAAGCTCCTGTGAAAAAAACATCAGCATCAAAATCACCTGCTAAGAAAGCTACTGCAAAGAAATCGGTTGCAAAAAAGAGCGCTCCAGTTAAGAAAGCCCCTGTCAAGAAAATAGAACTTAAAAAAGATCTGACTGCAAAAGATGTTCAAGCAATTGTTGACACCAAAAATGCCGTTCTTCGTCACAACGAAGTTTTGGCCGAACTTGAAGTCCGTGGAATTACATCGATCAACCGAATTCCAAAAAAGGTAGACAAGGATTTAGTAGACGAAGCGCGCTCGCTGGCAAGTGAAGTTCCTTTAATGATTGAGAAGCTGCGCAAATCCGGACTTGGTTCCCCATCTCGAATTTTGAAGAAAAGTGAGTATGAGTTAATTGCTCCAAAGGTCGAACCAGTTAAAGCTACATCTGAAAAGATAGATGCAAAGACTGGAAAAACCGTCGTTACGAAAATTGATGGCGAGGATGTTGAGTTAGAAGAAGTTGAACTAGAAGATGTAGAGACTTTAATCAAGGAAGTTGTCGAGATTATCGACAGCGAAGAAGAGGACAAAGGCAATCAGCCTCGCGTAGTTGACCTTGCCGATGAGGCCACACAGGGCAATGAAGAGAATGCATTTACATTAAAGGCCTCCGAAGAAGACGATGCTCCTGTTCAAACAGTTATGACTGCTGGAGCAACGGCTGACCCAGTAAAGGACTATTTAAAGCAGATTGGTCGCGTTGCACTCCTTAATGCAGAGCTAGAAGTTGAGCTTGCTACACGAGTTGAAGTTGGCTTATTTGCCGAAGAGAAATTGAAGCACGAAAAGAAGTTGGACAAAAAATACAAGCGAGAACTCGAGTTCCTTGTTGAAGATGGAAAGCGCGCCAAAAATCACCTTTTGGAAGCAAACCTTCGTTTGGTGGTTTCGCTAGCAAAGCGTTACACAGGACGTGGCATGTTGTTCCTTGATTTGATTCAAGAAGGAAACTTGGGACTTATTCGCGCCGTTGAAAAGTTTGACTATACAAAGGGTTACAAGTTCTCCACTTATGCAACGTGGTGGATCCGCCAGGCAATTACCCGTGCAATGGCTGATCAAGCTCGCACAATTCGTATTCCAGTCCATATGGTTGAAGTCATTAACAAGCTTGCCCGTGTTCAGCGCCAGATGCTTCAAGATCTTGGCCGCGAACCGACCCCAGAAGAGCTAGCTAAAGAATTAGATATGACACCTGAAAAGGTAGTCGAAGTTCAAAAGTATGGCCGCGAACCAATTTCACTACACACACCCCTTGGAGAAGAAGGTGACTCTGAGTTCGGAGATTTGATCGAGGATTCAGAGGCAGTAGTTCCTGCAGATGCCGTTTCATTCACATTACTTCAAGAGCAGTTGCACTCTGTTTTAGATACTCTCTCAGAGCGCGAAGCTGGTGTTGTCGCGATGCGCTTCGGATTAACTGATGGTCAACCAAAAACACTTGATGAGATCGGAAAAGTTTACGGTGTAACACGTGAGCGTATTCGTCAGATTGAATCAAAGACCATGTCAAAGCTTCGCCACCCTTCACGTAGCCAGGTGCTGCGAGATTATCTAGATTAAGATAAATCGTTGATCATGGGTGAGAATGCAAAGGTTTTCATCAATCCTAAAAGCGGTTCGATCCGCATAACGGGAACGATTGATATTGTGGATTCAGAGGGAAATGTCACAGGTACCCTTGAAAATCCTAAGTTTTGTGGCTGTGGTCAATCCAAAGAAAAACCCTTATGCGATGGATCGCATAAGGGAGTTCCCAAAGAAAAGTAGATTTAGTTTTTAGATTCGATGAGTTTTTCTGATTCATCTTGAATCTTTGCAGCAATTGGCTTTAGCTTTTCAGCGTATTCCTTGCCGTGGTGGCTGCAGAACATGAGCTCTCCACCATTGAGAAGTACTGCTCGGACGTATGCCTGGGCACCGCAGCGATCGCAACGATCTAAGGCGTTAAGAGGTACTGATTCAAGCAACAACTGTTCTGTCATATCTCTCTCCGTTTCCCTGTACTTCCAACTATTTAAACTTCCTTACATGGAACAGGAAACCACATATATTTATTCCCCGCTTGATTTAATCTATAATTTATCGATAATTTACACTGAGAAATCCATTTTTCCACTATCTGAGACTGTTTCGGCGCGCTTTGCGCGCAAATGGGCTCTAGGCAGTTAGCCTTTGCCCTCATGGCCGAGAAAGATGCAACAAGTTCGCAAGATAGCTACACCGCAAAAGATCTTGCAGTTCTCGAAGGCCTAGATGCAGTTCGCAAACGTCCGGGTATGTACATCGGATCCACTGATTCACGTGGTCTCATGCACTGTCTGTGGGAGATCATTGATAACTCAGTCGATGAATCATTGGCCGGCCACTGTAAAAAAATTGAAATCAATCTTGAGTCTGATGGTTCTGTGGAAGTCCATGATGATGGTCGCGGAATTCCAGTCGATAAAGAAGCAAAGACTGGTTTAACTGGTGTTGAAGTAGTACTCACCAAACTTCATGCTGGTGGAAAATTCGGTGGTGGCTCATATGCTGCATCAGGTGGACTCCATGGTGTTGGCGCTTCAGTTGTAAATGCACTTGCTTCCAGACTTGATGTAGAAGTTGACCGTGATGGCAAGATTTACTGGATGTCTTTTCAGCGAGGCACTGCAGGAATATTTGATGGTGATGGACCTAAGGCTTCTTTTCAACCAAAGTCTGGTTTGCGTGTAATTGGAAAGATTTCTTCTAAGGTAACTGGAACTCGAATTAAATGGTGGAGTGACCGTCAAATCTTTTTGAAAGAGGCAGAGTTAGATCTGACCGACATCTATGACCGTGCACGTCAAACTTCTTACTTGGTTCCAGGATTGACTTTGGTTGTAAACGATAATCGGACAAAGGCAAAAACCACTGAAACCTTCTTCCACAAGAGCGGAATCACCGAATATTGTAATTTTTTGCAACCAGATGAAGCTGTTGGAGATGTAATTCGAATTTATGGAACTGGGCATTATCAAGAGACCGTGCCTGTTTTAGACGACAAAGGCCACATGGTCTCCACAGAGGTCGAGCGCGATATGGAAGTTGATATCGCTATGAAGTGGGGTAATGGCTTTGAAACTACACAGCGTTCTTTTGTAAACATTATTGCAACGCCAAAAGGTGGAACTCACGTTCTTGGCTTTGAGCGTGCACTAGTAAAAGTCGTCAATGAAGCACTTAGGTCTACAAAAACTCTTGCAAACAAAGAGATCGATGTCATCAAAGATGACGTCCTTGAAGGTTTGACTGCAGTAGTCACAGTTCGAATGTCTGAGCCACAGTTTGAAGGCCAGACAAAAGAGGTATTAGGAACATCTGCTGCTACACGAATAGTCTCGGCTGTGGTGGCCGAAAAAATGAAAGAGTATTTCAATACAACTAAGCGCATTGATAAAGCTAATGGGCGACTTGTTCTAGAAAAGATCGCCGCCGCATCTCGTACACGAATTAGTGCAAGAGCCCATAAGGACTTGCAGCGACGTAAAAATGCGCTGGAATCTTCATCGCTACCGACAAAGCTCTCGGATTGTCGCTCAGAGGATGTGACACGTACTGAGTTGTTTATTGTAGAAGGTGATTCCGCTCTTGGTACAACAAAGGCTGCCCGTAACAGTGAGTTCCAAGCGATTTTGCCGATACGTGGAAAGATTTTAAATGTGCAGAAGGCTTCTCTATCTCAAATGTTAGAAGACAAAGAGTGCGGTTCGATCATTCAAGTTATTGGTGCAGGCTCTGGTAAGTCTTTTGATTTAGATGAGGCTAGATATGGTCGAATCATTTTAATGTCAGATGCTGACGTTGATGGCGCGCACATTCGTTGCCTCTTGTTAACTCTAATGTATCGATACATGCGTCCATTGATCGATTCCGGCCGAGTATTTGCAGCGATTCCACCATTACACCGTATAGAAGTTATGGGTGGGGGAGGCAAGAAGGGCGACTACATTTACACGTACTCTGATGATGAGATGAAAAAGCTAACTGCAGATCTAAAGAAGAGTGGAAAGCGTTGGAAAGAGCCTATTCAGCGCTACAAAGGTCTCGGCGAAATGGATGCAGATCAGCTTCGTGAAACAACGATGGACCCAGATGCTAGAACTTTACGCAGAATCACTGTCAAAGATGCCGCTGCAGCAGAGGCGATGTTTGAACTGTTAATGGGAAGTGATGTGGCCCCACGCAAAGAGTTTATTGCTAACGCAGAAATTGATCGCGAACATATCGACGTTTAGTCGATAGCAACTAAATCGAAATATTCATCTTTCCAAAGATCTTCATCGCCATCTGGCAACAAAATTACACGTTCGGGCTTTAGCGCTTGTACCGCGCCTTCATCGTGAGAAACCATAATGACAGAGCCTTGGTACTCAGCTAATGCGCCAAGAATTTCTGCTCGTGAGGCAGGATCTAAGTTATTTGTTGGTTCATCAAGTAGTAAAACATTTGCTGCCGAAACAACTAGAACGGCAAGTGCCAATCTAGTTCTTTCTCCACCGGATAAGACTTTGACCGGTTTATGTACGTCATCACCAATAAATAAGAATGAACCAAGAGTGTTTCTGGCAGTTGGTTCGTTGATATCAGGAGTTGCAGACATCATATTTTCTAAAATTGTTCGCTCGAAATCTAGGGATTCATGCTCCTGGGCGTAGTAGCCAATTTTTAAACCGTGACCATGTTCAACTTTTCCTGTATCTGATTCAAGTTCACCGGCCAAAATTCTTAGTAGAGTTGTTTTACCAGCACCGTTTAATCCAAGAATGACAACTCTTGAGCCTTTGTCGATTACGCACGATACATCTGTAAAGATTTCAAGTGAGCCGTAGTTTTTAGAAAGCTCTTCACCAGATAGCGGAGTTTTGCCACATGGAGCCGGAGTTGGAAAACGAAGTCTTGCAACTTTATCTGCAACGCGAACATCTTCTAAACCACTACGAAGCTTGTCCGCTCGACGTAACATGCCCTGTGCAGCAGTAGCTTTTGATGCCTTAGCTCGCATTTTTTCGCCTTGCTTCTGCAAAATCTCAGCACGTTTTTCTGCGTTGGCACGCTCTTTCTTGCGGCGATGCTCATCCTGCTCGCGCTGAAGGAGATAGGCCTTCCAGCCCAAGTTATAGACATCGATGACGTTTCTATTGGCATCAAGGTAGAAAACCTTATTTACAACGGTTTCAATCAAATTTACATCGTGAGAGATAATGACAAGTCCACCTGAGTACTTTGACAAAAACTCACGTAGCCAAACAATTGAGTCGGCATCCAAGTGGTTTGTCGGTTCATCGAGTAAAAGAGTTTCTGCGCCGCTAAACAAAATTCGAGCAAGTTCGATACGACGACGTTGTCCACCGGAAAGTGTTGAGAGTTCATTTGAAAAGACTGCCTCTGAAACACCTAATGATGTGGCAATAGCCTCAGCTTCAGCAGATGCTGCGTAACCACCCGCAGCTGAAAACTCTGCCTCAACTCGGCCATAACGCTCCATCGCTTTTTCCAATGCATCACCTTGTGCCGTCGCCATCTCTTCTTCGACAGAACGCATTCGAGATGAGATTTGATCTAAATCTCGCGCAGAGAGGATTCGATCGATAACAGTTCCTGGTTCATCACCAGTTCGAGGATCTTGAGGCAGATAGCCAATTTTTCCTGTGCGATTTACCGCCCCACCAGCGGGCATGGTCTCACCGGCAAGAACTTTAGCTAGCGTTGATTTACCTGCACCGTTTCGACCGACAAACCCAATGCGATCGCCATCATTGATTCGTACCGTGACGCCCTTGACTAAAAGGCGTGCACCGGCACGAAGTTCAAGTGCTTGGGTTGAAATCACACCCAAGTCTATCTAGTTGGATTAAGCAGCACCAATTCGAGTACGACGTGGGGCAGCAAAGGCCTTTCCAACTGCTGTTAACTCTTCTGATACTTGAGCCTTAATAGCTTCTTCACTCTTAAGCAGTTTTGTTAACTCAGCAATTACAGATTTAAGTTCTTTTTGCTCTGTCTCAAGTTCGATTTTGCTCATCTTAGTTAAACGTCGAAGTGGCATGTCTAAGATGTACGTTGCCTGTTCTTCATTTAACTTAAAGTCTTTAATCAACTTATCTTTGGCTTGAGCAGCATCATCACTGGCTCGAATAATCTTAATGACCTTATCGATATCGATTATCGCCTTCAAAAGGCCATCCACTAAGCCAAGTCTTGATTGGGCTTTTGCTTTGCGAAACTCAGATCGTCGTCGAATTACTTCGATACGGTGATCGATAAAGACTTTCAATAACTCCTTCAAACCAAGAGTCTGCGGCTTGCCTTTTACGAGTGCAACTGCGTTAATTGCAAAAGCATCTTCCATGGGAGTAAGCGCATAGAGTTTTTCGAGAACCTCTTCTGGTTCAAAGCCATTCTTTAGCTCAATGACAACATTTGTTCCTGTCTGACCATCGGTCAAGTCGATGATGTCGCTAATTCCTTGAATCTTTTTATTTTTAACCAATGTAGCGATACGTTCGACTACTTTTTCTGGTCCAATTGTGTAAGGAAGCTCTTTGATGATGATTCCCATCTTGCGACTGGTCACCTTCTCAATTTCTACGGTTGCTCTAACTTTGAAGGAGCCTTTTCCAGTTGCATAAGCCTCACGGACGCCTTCTAAGCCAACAATTTCACCACCAGTTGGAAAATCAGGACCAGGCACAAACTTCATTAACTGTTTAACGGTCGCTGTTGGATTTTCAATCAAGTGCTTAGTAGCCGCAATTACTTCACCAAGATTATGTGGCGCCATATTTGTTGCCATACCTACGGCAATTCCTGAGCCACCATTAACCAAAAGATTTGGATATGCAGCTGGTAAAACGATTGGTTCAGATAGCTGTCCGTCATAGTTTGGTCCAAAATCAACGGTGTCTTCGTCGGCTTCGGCAACCATAGCCATTGCAGCTGCTGCCAATCTTGCCTCGGTATAACGCATCGCCGCTGGACCTGCATCTAATGAACCAAAATTTCCATGGCCATCAATTAATGGCAAGCCCATTGAAAAACTTTGTGCCATGCGAACGAGTGCGTCATAAATTGCACCATCACCGTGAGGGTGCAACTTACCCATCACTTCACCGACAACGCGTGCACTCTTTACATGCCCACGTTCTGGTCGAAGACCCATATCTGCCATCTGATGCAAAATTCTCCGATGTACTGGCTTTAATCCATCGCGAGCATCAGGTAGAGCACGAGAGTAAATAACAGAGTATGCGTATTCAAGAAAAGACTCAGAGACTTCTTTTGATACATCGATATCAATTATTTTTCCTGGATACTCACCAGGCTTTGGGCCAACAGGTTTCTTTCCTTTTGCCGCAGATTTCACGGGCGTCTTTGCATTTGCCATGTGCGCATTCTGCCAAGACAGTGGATTAATTCAGGGGAGGGCGCGCCCCAACGGATGAAACGCACTTCGCTGCAAGAGCAGCGCCGGCTGAAAGTGCTTGAGTTAGGTCACTGGTTTCAAGCCATTTTGGAATAAAACCAGCGGCAAATGAATCACCTGCACCAGTGGTATCCACAACATTTGTAGTGACTGCAGGAACTTTCGATGTATGTCCTGCGTTAATTCCCATAGCGCCTTTAGATCCCAACTTGATTACAACAAGTGGGGTGTACTCCGTCAATTTCTTCTCGGCTACTTCAACATCAGTTTCATCTGCGAGATACAAAGCCTCTTCAGAGTTTAAAAGTATGCCATCCATGAGTGAAACCCATGACAAGACCTCTTCGCGAGATACGATTTTCATCGCTCCGGTCGTTGTAGGGTCAAAGAAAATTGGTTTGCCTGCTGCTTTAACTTTTTTTACCATCGCAAGTACTGATTCACGACTTCTAAAATCAAGGAGTGCGTAGCCACTTAGATAGACGCCATCAATATCATCAAGTGGCGGAAGATCTGCAACTTCTAAATCGGCATTGGCACCATTGTCTGGAAACATAGTTCGCTCACCATTAGAGTCAACCAAGATCACCACAACACCTGTTGGACGTCCAGAGTGCATCAAATTTAAGTGCTCAACTCCATACTTATCTAAATCAGAAATGAGAGCAAAACCAACTGGATCATTTCCCGTTCTTGCAACCAAATGCGCTTTGGTATTTGTGCGCGTAATCCACGTAGCAACGTTGGCCGCTTGCCCCCCTGGGTGGCTAGAGATTTTGCTCGCCGTATCGTTTCCGTAGTTAATTGGCTCTTTAAGCTGAGAAATTACATCCAGTGCAATATCTCCTATACAGAGAATTTTCTTCATGAGAGTGCCACAGCAATCTCTGCTGCAAGGGCGCAGTTAGATTTAATGATTTCAGTGTTTATTTTCAGCGACTCGCCATTAGATGCTTTGTGGAAGTGTTCCAGTAAAAACGGAGTCACAGCCTTGCCATCAATTCCTTCTTGTTGGGCGCGCGCTAAGCCACTTGCTAATATCTCATCATGTCGGGCTCTTGGCATTTCTACAGCCACCGGATTGGCAACGATTAATGATTTAAATTGTGTTGCAATATCTTTTCGAGTTTTTATTATCTTTGCGATCTCTGCAGCATTTTCAACACGGTGTTCTAGAGTAAAACCAGAGTCGGTAAGGTAGAAGCCCGGAAATGAATTGGTCTTATATCCAACTAGCCCTATAGATAAAGTTTCTAACCGCTCAAGAGTTGCATGAACATCCAAGATTGACTTTACTCCTGCGCAAACCACTGTCATATCAAGTTGTGACAAAGCGGTCAGATCTGCTGATTCATCAAATGATTCTGATGCGCCCCGGTGAACGCCACCTAATCCACCAGTTGCAAAAACCTTGATACCCGCAACAGCTGCGATATGGGCAGTTGCCGCAACTGTCGTTGCCGCACTTTTATTTTGTGAAACGATTATTGCAAGATCTCGAATCGATGCCTTAGCAATGTCATCATGATTTGCGATCGAATCTAGTTCGTGTGGTTCTAGCCCAATTAAAATCTTTCCATCAAGTAATGCGATTGTGGCCGGAACTGCACCGCCTTTTCGAACAATCTCTTCACATTGCCTTGCAACCTCAAGATTTGATGGACGCGGAAGGCCATGACTAATTATCGTAGATTCGAGGGCAACAATGGGTTTGCCCGCTTTAATTGCCTGGCCTACCTCAGATGAATACTTTATTGCACTGATCATGGACAAACTCTAATACACATTCGTGGGAAGATATGCACGTGCATTTATCCCAAATAACGCCTTCAATTTTTTCATCCCTTGGGTTAGAAAGCGCTACGGATCACTTAAATGTTGGTGTTTCTCCTATGGGACGCGAACTTCTTTTTCTTATTGATGGATTTGGCATTGACGTTCTAGAAAAATACTCACAAGTTATGCCAACAATCTCCCGAATGGTTAATCACGGCGTTATACAAACAGCTTTTCCAACAACGACCGCAACATCACTGGCAACTTTAACTACAGGGGCAATGCCTGGTTCGCATGGAATGCTCGGTTATACAGTTCGTGTTCCGCGAAGCGGAGGGAGATTGCTAAACGCCCTTAAATGGGATGAGCGGGTCGATCCTGAAAATTGGCAGCCAGTTCAAACATTATTTCAACGCGCATCCCTTGCTGGAATTAACGTCACTCATGTTGCAGCAAAAAGATATGAAAACTCAGGATTTACGCGCGCTGTTTTCCGTGGCGCACAGTACAAAGGAGCAAATCTTGTAACTGATTTAGTAAGTGAAACAAGAGATGCATTACAAAAAACTCCTTCATTTGTATACCTTTACGTAAATGATTTGGATTCTGCCGGCCATAATGATGGTGTTGGAAGCGAAAAGTGGCTATCAGCTCTTGCGATGATTGATCAACTCACTCAAAATCTTATGAAGGAAGTTCCAAAAGGAACACGTATATGGATTACCTCTGATCATGGGATGGTTAATGTCCAGGAAAAAATTATCATCGGGCAAGACAATCTCTTGCTGACTGGGGTAAGCGTCGTAGCTGGTGAGCCACGAGCTCGCCATATTTATCTAGAAAGTGAAAGCAAGAATGCTAGAGCTGATGCGGCATCATTGTGGAATGAATTTTTGAATGAGAAAGCTTTAGTTTTAACTCGAGAAGATGCAATTGCTCGTGGCATTTTTGGTGATGAGGTCAGCCAAGATGCGGCAGATCGTATGGGAGATGTGATTGCAATTGCTCGTGGTGGTGTTGTTTTACTTGACCCCGAAAGAGCAGATAAAGAAGGTGCGATGGTTGGCCATCACGGTGGTGATAGTCAGATTGAATCTCAGGTTGGACTGTTTACTACAACACTGAGCTAACTACTTATCGTCAGGCTTAATCCCAAACATTATTTCGTCCCAACTCGGAACTTTTGCTCGTGCAGTAATTCCATCACGGGAAGCTTCATCATCTGGCTCTTCACGGATGACAGCCAATCTAGGAACAAGTGGTGCAATCTTTTCGTTCTCAAACTCGTCGCCTTCAAACTCATCAAAGCGATCTTTTTCTACAATTTTTCCAATCTGATAATCCGTACTTCGACGCTCAGATGGGTGTGTTGATTCCGTGGTAACTAGTCCTGGCTTTGAAAGTTGGCGAGGTGCGGGTTCATCACCCATCATCCAGCGCGCGTTTTCATCCATGGATGTCAGAGTGCGAAGTAATGAATCAAAATTCCACTGGGCTACTCCTACGCCGCCAGTATTTGGATAATGAAGTTCAATGGTCCAAGTTCCGTTTTCTAAGCGCCATGTGTCCCATGACAGGCTTGACGCATCAATTCCGCGTGGTGCAAGTCGGGAAGTAATCGTTCCAAGTAATGTGATTGGGTCTCGATCAATTTCTTTTCTTACAACGATTTGTTGTGCCTGATCGATGATGTAGATGCGCTCGGAAACAATTGGACCTGAGAAGCGATCTATTTTTTCAATTGAAACACCGTAGTCACGAGCAATTTGTTCATTTGTTTGACCAGCTCGAAGCAATCTCTGAATTTCTTTGATCGAAATCGTCGGCTCTTGACTATCTGGAACAGAGTTCAAACGCTGTTGATTTACTGTCGCACGTAAGGTGTCACTCACACGAATGGTGTACTGCGCACCTTCTTGATCGCGCATAGAAAGATAGAGACCATCATCGGTCCGCCCATCTAGTCGTAACTCAGTCACGAGCACGAGGGTAGCCGATGAGGGCCTTAAAAACCTTGAAGTACGGGAGTGTGGCTAGTGATGCTGCGATCATAAATCCAAGGGGCACCCAGAAAGCGATGTCCGGACCGAATTCATCAATGACTTGACCCGAAAGCGCACTGGCGATGGCTCCACCTAGTGGCATTCCCGCAACTACCCAGGTCAAGGTCTCTGTTATTTGTTCAGGTGGAACGGCGCCTTCTGCAACTCCATATGCATTAATAACAAGTGGCGCAACTGCAAATCCATTAAAAAATAATGCAACAGCGAGCCACACTAGAGAATGCACAAACAACATGGGAATAGACAAAATCGTAAGCGCAAAAAGAAATATGAGAAAGCGTGCAGCACTGGAAATTTTCCATTTAATTACACCATTACCTATGGCAGCAACTGCGCTCCCACATGCCCATATCGCCAATAAAATGCCAGCTTTGTTTTCTTGTCCGCGAATTTGAGCAAAAGCAACAGTAACAATTGCAATTGAACCAAAAAACCCGCCAAGTAAAACTGTTGGAAGCACAACTGCCTGAACTTGTTTGTTTCTAATAACTGCCGGATGTGGATCTACTACACGCTTGGGTGTAGCTGGAGGTTCGGTCGACTTTTGCATGACAAAAAGCGGAACTCCGATACCCATAAACAAAATCCCGACAATGATTCCTGCAGCAGGTGCTATAGAGGTAGCACAGGCAGTCACGATTATTGGACCTAGAATAAAAACAACCTCATCCATTAATGCTTCAAATGAGTAGGCAGTGTTGACCAGGTGCCTATCGCTTTCATCCTCGGCCGTGGTGGATTTGTCAGGGCTCAAGATGTGTAGCCAGCGTCGACGAACCAGTCCTCCTGTATTTACTGAAAAACTCTCGGCAAAAATTATTGCCACAAACCAAGTCCAGGTTGGAGTCTGGTTTAAAACCAAAAGCGTGAACAGAGATAGTCCGGCAATTTTTATTGGAACTACTCGAACTAACATTGTGCTTTGCCCTATGCGATCTGCCACCCGAGACCAGTGGGGGGTGGCTATGGAAATAGCGATGGATGCCACTGCACTTAATCCACCTGCGATTGCATACGAACCATTAACTGATACAACGATGAAAACCAGAGCAAGAGAGTCCATTGAAATTGGCATCCGAGCAATGAGCCCTGAAATAGAAAATTTGAGAGCCCCCGGTGTGCGTATCAAGGTCGTGTAAGCGGAGAACATGGGCTTTAGTCTAGACCGCGGTTACACTCAGACAATGACAGATTCAAAGACACTGTTAGATCTCGCACTGACAATTGCGCGTGATGCAGGAAATTTATTGATGGATCGTCCAGCATCCTGGGATCTCACATCTAAATCAACGGCCATAGATATTGCAACACAGATGGATCTAGCAAGTGAGAAGTTGATTGTGCAAGCGATTTTAAAGGCAAGACCAGATGATGGAATCATTGGAGAAGAGGGGGCATCTAGAGATTCTAAAAGTGGAGTGACATGGGTGATAGATCCCGTAGATGGAACGGTCAATTATTTTTATGGGCTGCCAGGTTGGTCTGTATCGATCGCCGCAAAAGATGAAAATGGAACTTTAGTTGGTGTTGTTCATTCACCTACGGTTAATTCGACATGGCATGCATCTAGGGGCAATGGCGCATTCCTGAATAATGTAAAGATTGCATGTAATGATCCAGTCGAATTAAACCGCGCGCTAATATCCTCAGGCTTTGCATATGATGTAACAAATCGAATTGAGCAGTTAAAGATCATCAACGTTCTCATTCCAAAGATTCGGGATTTACGCCGAATAGGTTCTGCCGCTGCAGATATCTGTCACGTGGCAACAGGTTTAGTTGATGGTTATTTTGAAACCGGTTTGTTCGAGTGGGATCTAGCTGCTGCCCAGCTCATTGCCCAAGAGGCGGGAGCCATCGTCAGCACCAGGCGCTGGCACGGACTTGATTTGACTGTGGCCGCAGGTCCTCATCTTTATGGACAACTCAACGCTCAAATTCCTGAGTAAGTGCGAGGGCGGGGCCCGATTTACGCTTACAACCCTGTGTGTGGCACAATACGCAATCTGCACCGCCAAAGCGTGTGCTTTATTGAAATGACAAAAGGATCGAAAATATGAACATTCTTGACGCAGTAGATGCAGCCTCGCTGCGCAAAGACATCCCACAATTTCGCGCCGGTGATGAGCTCAAGATTCATGTTCGTGTTATCGAAGGTAGCAAGAGCCGTCTACAGGTTTTCCAAGGAATTGTTATCCGTCGCCAAGGTGATGGCGTCCGTGAAACTTTCACAATTCGTAAAGTTTCTTACGGAGTTGGAGTCGAGCGTACATTCCCCGTACACACTCCAGTTATCGAAAAAATTGAGTTAGTAAAGAAAGGCGAAGTTCGTCGTGCCAAGCTTTACTACCTACGTGATCTTCGTGGTAAGGCTGCAAAGATTCGCGAAAAGCGCGATGGCGTTGAAGGTTACGGTGACGGAATCCTTTCTACTCCAGTTGCTGAAGTCGTTGTAGAAGCACCTGCGCTCGCACAGGAAGTTGTAGCTGAGGAAGTTGTTACAGAAGCAGTAACTCAAGAGGCACCAGAAGCTATCGCGGAAGCGGCAGCTGAGGTTGTTGAGCAGGCACCAGATGTGCAAGTCATCGCTGCATCTGATGAAGAACCTAAAGCCTAGTAACTTCATTCATTTCAATGCGAAGTAAGGGATCACTCCTTAAGGAGCTCCCAATCCTGATTGTTGTAGCTTTAGTTGTCTCTCTTTTTATTAAGAGCTTTCTTGTTCAGTTTTTCTATATTCCTTCTGGATCAATGGAAAACACATTGCAGGTTCAAGACCGAGTTGCGGTCAATAAAGTTCCATTTATCTCTGACAATATAAAGCGCGGGGATGTCGTAGTTTTCCGCGATCCAAATAACTGGCTCCCTGAGAACTTGGAAGACTCAAGTAACTCTCTAACCTCTAAGGTTAAGAGCCTTCTTGTAACAGTGGGAGTTCTTCCAAATCCTGCTAAGCAATATTTGGTTAAGCGAGTAGTAGGGGTGGCGGGAGATCGAATCGTTTGCTGCGGTGACAGTGGCAAACTCTCAATCAATGGCGTAGAAGTTACAGAGCCTTATATCTATGGTGGAGATGCTCCCTCTGATATGAAATTTGATGTGACAGTGCCTGAAGGAAAATTGTGGGTAATGGGTGATCACCGCGGTGCAAGTGCTGATTCTAGATATCACCAAGACGATATCAACAGTGGATTCGTACCATTAAAAACCGTTTCAGGTCGAGTAGTGGCAGTTATTTGGCCCTTTAAAAACGTTACGTATGTTCCAAAAATAGACGTCACGAAGTAGCACTTGAAGGTTATCGAGCAGTTATTAACTGCTGCAGGCATCGCTCCGATTGCAGGAGTTGATGAGGCTGGCCGCGGTGCATGTGCCGGTCCTTTAGTAATTGCATCAGTTGTTTTACACGATCCCTTTGCACCTGAATTAGCCCCAGTTCGTGATTCAAAAGAGTTATCAGAGAATAAACGTGAAACGATTTTTGATCTCATTCAAAACTGCGCAAAGGCAATTAGCATCGTAGTAGTCCCATCCCAAGAGGTTGATGCACGGGGTGTGCATGCTGCAAATTTAGATGGAATGCGCCGAGCAGTGCTGGGTTTAAATGTGGAGCCGGAATACGTCTTAACTGATGGATATGCCATTGAAGGATTAGGAGTTCCTAACCTGGCTGTCTGGAGAGGCGATCAAGTTGTCGTATCAATTAGTGCTGCTTCAATTATTGCCAAGGTTACAAGGGATCGAATAATGAGAGAACTTGATTTAGAGTTCCCGGAGTATGGATTTGCAGGACATAAGGGATACATTACGGCCGCACACACAAAAGCTCTTGAAAAACATGGTCCAACCGCACATCACCGAACTTCCTTTTCAAATATAGCAGCGCTCATCCACAAGTAATTCGATTCGGCGCCTGGGTGCCTGAGTAAGTAATTATTGTTACTAACTATGAATGATTTGATGGCTCGTGCAGCTTTATTTAGCGTAATTGAATCAGGACATAAATTTTGGTCTCAAGAAATCTTTAAGTTGGGTGCACTCGATGTACATGAGAAACTGATTAAAGGTGAATACGGTCCAATTAAGCATGAGAAGTTAATCTCGGCGCTTCGAGCAACTTCAGGTGAGAAAATTCTTGAATCGGTATCGAACCATAGCGCCCAGCTTTTAACACCACAAAATATAGATTGGCCAGAACAGTTAAATGACCTAGCCAATCCACCAATTGCACTGGTGGTCAAAGGCAATGTTTCTGCATTGAAGATTCCTTCACTTGCAATCGTTGGGACGAGAAATCCAACAAGTTATGGTGCTCGGAATGCTGGTGATTTTGCTGCCGGTTTTGTAGATCGCGAATGGGCAGTTGTAAGTGGAGGGGCATATGGAATCGACTCCTATGCGCACAAGGGAGCTTTAATTGCTGAGGGAGTAACGATTGCGGTTATTGCATGTGGGGTAGATGTTAATTATCCAGCTGGAAATGCAAGACTGTTTTCAGAAATCTGCGAAAGTGGCGCGATAGTCAGTGAGTTCTTACCAGGTCAAAGAGCAATGCCCAATAGATTCTTAACACGTAATCGATTAATTGCTGCGCTTTCCAAAGCTACTTTGATTGTTGAAGCCGCATTTAGGAGTGGTTCATTACGTACTGCAAGGGATGCAGCTGAGATATTTAGACCAGTTATGGCCATACCAGGTCCAATTAATTCACCAACGAGTGAGGGTTGCCATCGATTAATTGGAGAGCGTAGCGCCGAAATAGTCACTTCGGTAGCCGATGCTGTGGAGTTTGTTGGAGTTCACTCAGGGTAAACAATGAGAGAATAGAAGTATGAGTGGTTTTCGATCAGGATTTGTGGCAATTGTCGGCCGACCTAATGTTGGAAAATCTACATTGATCAACGCCCTTGTTGGCAGCAAAATTGCAATTACATCACATCATCCAAATACAACTAGATCGGCAATTAGAGGAATAGTTCATCGTCCTGATTATCAGGCAGTTCTTGTTGACACACCGGGAGTACATAAACCGAAAACTCTACTTGGGCAGAGATTAAATCAAATGGTTGATCAGAGTATGGACTCAGTAGATATTGTTCTTATGTGCATCCCGGCAGATGAAACTTCTGGTGCGGGTGACATTTTTATTGCTCAAGAAATTGCGAAACACCGTAATGCAAAGAAATTTGCAGTGATTACAAAGACTGATTTGATTTCAAAGGAAAAATTAGCAGCTCGTTTACTGGGGATTATGGAGATTGCTAAAGGCTTTACTTGGGATGAGATCATTCCGGTATCGGCGGCGATTCATGACCAAGTTGAATTACTCAATGAACTTATTGGCAAAAATTTGCCAGAAGGTCCAGCCTATTATCCAGAAGGCACCAATAGCGATCAGCATATTGAAGCTTTGATTTGTGAACTCATTAGAGAGGCAGCCCTGCAAGATGTGCGTGAAGAGCTCCCTCATTCAATTGTTGTGACTATTGATGAATTTGGTGAACGTGAAGAAAAAGGTTCACGGCCCTTTTATGACATCCACGCAACCGTTCATGTTGAGCGAGATACACAACGTGCGATTTTGTTAGGCCATCAAGGTGCTCGGTTAAAGGAGATCGGTATTCGAGCTCGCGCCGACATCGAACGCACACTTAGTGCGAAGATTTTTCTTGGATTGCATATCAAAGTCTCAAAAGAATGGCAGAAAGATCCAAAACTTTTAGAACGTTTAGGGTTTGGCGACAAGAGCTGATTCACTCTTTTTGCTCGCCAAATATGATCCAATAAGTACCAATGGAAGTCCTACGATTAACCCGATTGTTATTGGTTCATCCAAAACAATTACACCCAGGACTACTGCAACAGAAGTATTGAGATAAGTAACTAGTGATCCTCGAGCCGGACCAATTTCAGCGAGAAGCTTGAAAAAGATAAGAAATGCCAAAGCAGTGCAGAGCACCCCTAATGCAATCAATGACAGCGCAGGCTTGAGCGAGACCTGTGCTGGCCATTGAGCGATAGCAAGTGGAGCCCAAAAAATTGATGTAATAGCCATTGCTAAACCATTGATTGCAATTCCATCGACTAAAGGCAAGTTGGTCGTGACCATAATGATTGCGTAGGAATACCCCATTGCAGCAAGAATCATCATTGCAATTGATGCCGGGTGGCTATTTCCAGAGAAACTTTCAATTCCAACAACAGCTATCAAGCCAATGAATCCAACAACGATGCCAAACATTCGCTTGAACTGCCAAACCGAATGGTCACCTCGTAGTGAGGTAATAATTGCAGCAAAAATAGGCACAGTTGAGATGAGTAAACCTGCTAGCCCTGAATCAATCTTCTTCTGGGCTGTAGAAATCAATATCCAAGGACCAATCATCTCTAGCAGTGCATAAAAGGCTACAAATTTAAAGCCAAGTACGGCGCCTTTGAAAGTTTTTCTATATAGAGCAACCGGAATAAGAATTGCTGCACCAATTAATGTGCGCCCAGCAACGATTGCAGAGGGAGGTATCTCTTCTACGGCAACTTTCATAAGCAAATATGGAATGCCCCATAAGAAACCTACGAGAAGGAAATAAAATAATGATTTACGAGTCACTTAATTTTTTACCATTGCTTGGTCTGTTCCTTAAGTATTCGGTATTTTTCAATGACATGTGGAGTTGATAGGGATGAATGGTGCTGGACTAGACCAAGATCCCACTGAGGTGTTTCTCCCAAGAGCGCCCAAGCGGCTTGCTTTGCTGCACCATTTGCCACGTACTCACCGGCAGGCGGCACCAATACTTCACGACCAAAGAGAGCGCTAGCAATTAAAGGCACCGCAGGATTTTTTGCTGCTCCACCAATTAATAAAATCCGTTGAACGTTTACGCCTAATGAAACTAATGAATCAACTGCATCGGCTAGCCCAGATAACATTCCTTCAATCATTGCCCGCGAGATATCTGCAGGGTTTGAATTACTAATGTTCATTCCAGAAAATACTCCGGTCGCATTTGGGCGATTAGGAGTTCGTTCTCCTTCAAAGTATGGCAAAAGAGTTAAGCCTCCAGCACCAGGTTGGGCAGATAACGCCAAAGCCGCGATCTCATCGTGGGTTTTTCCCAGCATATGACATGCTGCATCCAATATTCGCGCAGCATTGAGTGTGCAGACCAACGGGAGATATCTTCCAGTTGCATCTGCAAAGCCGGCAACTGATCCAGATGAATCATGTGTTGGAGTATCTGAAACAGCAAATGCAGTTCCGCTCGTTCCAAGTGAAACAACAACATCACCAGGTTGGGCTTGTAAACCCAATGCTGCTGCAGCGTTATCACCTGCGCCGGCTGCGATAGGAATACCTTCTAATGTTGTGCCGCCAAAATCAGATGGAGAAACAATTCGTGGTAATTCAAGCTCACGATTATTGCCTAGAGCTAATTCAATTATCTCTTTGCGATATTTGGATGTGCTTGGATCAAAATAACCAGTGCCGGACGCATCACTTCGATCAGTGAATAGTTTTGATAAATCTTTTCCTCCTTGGAGTTGCCAAGAAAGCCAGTCATGTGGCAGTGCAATAGAGGCAGTTTTTGTTGCATTTACTGGTTCATGATCTGCAAGCCATCTAAGTTTTGCTGCAGTAAATGATGCAACAAGTTTTGAGCCAGTTTTTTTGGCTATCTCAGTATCACCGCCAGCTTCACGATTTAAATCTTCTGCAGCTTGTGCTGATCTAACATCATTCCAAAGAAGAGCATCGCGAATAACACTGCCATTACTATCGAGTGCAACCATTCCATGTTGTTGACCGGCAATTGAAATCGCTGAAACATCTTTTATTCCACCCGCTTCGGAAATTGCTGTGTTTAATCCATTAATCCAATGAACTGGATCGATCTCTGTGCCATCTGGATGGCTAGCTCGACCCTGCCGGACTAGTTCGCCCGTGTTTGAATCGCGGATAACAACCTTTACCGATTGGGTCGAAGAGTCCACGCCCGCAATGAGTTGTCGTTTGGCCATGGGTCAAGGCTAGACTGTCCTAGTCAGTGTTGACCACAGGTAGCAGGATTTAGCTACATTAAATCAAGCATATTCATGGAGTAGTAAATGCGTATTGGTGTGTTAACTGGTGGCGGAGATTGCCCCGGACTAAATGCTGTAATTCGTGCAGTAGTTCGAAAAGGTGTCAAAGAATATGGTCACGAGTTTGTTGGTTTTCGTGACGGTTGGAAAGGACCTTTAGAAGGTTTAACAATGCCATTAAGTCTTGAGACAACTCGAGGTATTTTGCCGCGTGGGGGAACAATTCTTGGTTCGTCACGGACAAATCCATTTAAAATTGAAGGTGGCGTTGAGCGCATTAAAGAAAACCTTGAAAAAAGTGGCATTGATGCATTAATTGCAATCGGTGGGGAAGACACTCTTGGCGTGGCAACAAAGCTAGATGCCCTTGGAGTAAAAGTTATCGGTGTACCAAAGACAATCGATAACGACCTTAATAACACTGATTACACATTTGGTTTTGATACAGCGGTGAATATTGCCGTCGAAGCTATTGATCGCTTGCACACAACTGCTGAGTCGCATCACCGCGCATTAATTGTTGAGGTAATGGGACGCCATGCTGGGTGGATCGCACTTCATGCCGGTCTTGCAGGTGGAGCATCATGTATTTTGATTCCAGAGCAAAAGTTTTCAATTGAAAAGGTGTGTCAGTGGGTTGAATCGCGATTTAAGTCTCACTATGCACCGATCATTGTTATTGCCGAAGGTGCGATTCCGCAAGATGGAGATATGGTTACTAAGGATCAAACTTTAGATTCTTTTGGTCACGTAAAGTTATCGGGAATTGGTGACTGGCTTGCACAAGAGATTGAGACCAGAACTGGAAAAGAGGCACGAACTTCAGTCTTGGGCCACATTCAGCGTGGTGGAACACCGAGCGCATTCGACCGAGTTTTAGCTACTAGATTTGGATTACAGGCGATAACAGCGGCGCATGAGGGCGATTGGGGCAAAATGGTTGCACTCCATGGCACAGATATTGTGCGTGTTCCACTGGCATCTGCCACCGAGAAACTCAAGTTAGTTCCTCTAGAGTTTTATAAGGAGTCCGAGATATTTTTCGGTTAATTGCCCTGCGCAATTAACTCATGATTCTCTACACTTTCCCAATGAGCACAAACTTAGAAAATCTATTTACACCTGGCCTTGCAGCGGCTCAACAGCCACAATGGCCAGGCGGTCCAGAAGGTGCTGCGATCAAAACTGCGGTGGCGCAACTTCAATCGCTTCCTCCATTGGTTTTTGCAGGTGAGTGCGATGATTTAAAGGCGCGAATTGCTTTGGCAGCAGAAGGAAAAGGATTTTGGTTACAAGGTGGAGACTGTGCTGAAACTTTTGTGGCTGCAACTGCCGATTCAATTCGAAACCGAATAAAAACAATTTTACAAATGGCAGCAGTGCTGCAGTATTACTCCAGCCTTCCAGTAATCAAGGTGGGGCGAATGGCTGGGCAGTTTGCGAAGCCTCGCTCCAGTGATTTTGAAACTCGAGGTGACGTGACACTTCCAGCTTATCGCGGAGATGCTGTCAATGACATTGAGTTTACGGAAGCTTCACGTACGCCGGATCCTCAACGTTTGGTACGCGTCTACAACACTTCTGCTGCAACTCTTAACTTGGTGCGCGCATTTACTCAAGGAGGATTTGCTGACCTTCGCCAAGTTCACGAGTGGAATAAAGGATTCATTCGTGACTCTAAGGTCGGTGACCGATACGAGCAGATGGCAAATGAAATTGGTCGAGCGCTTTCCTTTATGAAATCTGCTGGAGTAGATCCAGAAAGTTTCAAGTCAGTGGATTTCTTTTCAAGTCATGAAGCATTGATCATGGAATATGAAAAGGCATTAACACGAATCGATTCACGCACTGGTAATGCATATGATGTTTCAGGCCACTTCATTTGGATTGGGGAGCGCACCCGCCAATTAGATGGTGCACATGTTGATTTCGCATCCAAGGTTCGTAATCCAATAGGAGTTAAGTTAGGTCCAAAATCAACCGTAGAAGATGCTTTAGCATTGATTGAAAAGTTGGATCCAAATCGCGAACCAGGTCGAATTACATTTATAACACGGATGGGAGCTAGCAAGATTCGCGAGATTCTTCCTCCGCTAGTAGACGGAGTTACGAAATCTGGTGCAAAAGTTTTGTGGGTATGCGATCCCATGCATGGGAATACTTATGAAGCACCAACAGGCTATAAGACTCGAAGCTTTAATGATGTTATGGATGAAGTAAAGGGATTTTTTGAGGTTCATAAAGCACTTGGAACTCATCCTGGCGGAGTTCACATTGAACTAACGGGAGATGATGTTACAGAGTGTGTGGGCGGGGGAGAAGAGATTTCACATGATGATTTAGCATCACGCTATGAAACTGCCTGCGATCCTCGACTAAATCACTCCCAGTCTCTAGAGCTTGCATTTTTAGTTGCTGAAATGTTGCGCGATCGCTAACTTAGGCGCGTGCCTTATTTAATTTCATCTCACAAGACTCCAATAGGCGTTCTAAACCTTTTGGCAGATGATCAAATTTTGATTGGCGCTAATCTTTCAACTGTTGCGGCTTTAGCGGCTGATAAGGATTCAAAGACTGTTAAATCTATTCCAGTCATCTCTGAGCTGATTCAGGACTACTTTGATGGAGACTTAACGGCGCTCAACGGGATACAGGTGCGACAATCAGGAGCAACTTTCTCACAATCGGCATGGAAGGCGATGCGTAGAATTACAGTAGGAAAAACTTGGACCTACTCTGAACTTGCAGCCAAAGCTGGATCACCAAATGCCGTGCGTGCTGCTGGTACAGCATGTGCTAATAATGCAATTATGTTAATTGTTCCATGTCATCGTATTGTTAAAACAGGTGGCGCGTTAGGAAACTATGCCTATGGAGTTGAAAAAAAGAGATGGCTTTTAACTCATGAGGGTTTTCTTTGATTGCAAAGACTAGGTAACTTCGCTCAGTCTTTCATGTTTACTTATTCTCTCTAAGAACAATCAAATACATTGCAAGAAGAACTAAGAAACCCCCAAGAAGAACTTGCAGGGTTAACACTTCTCCACCGAAGATGACGGCAAACAAAGCGGCAAAGACCACTTCCATTGTCAGGATGACTGCAACTTTTGTTGCGCTAATGTGAGCCTGAGACCATGTTTGAATAATGAAAGCAACCGCTGTTGCAAAGACAGCAGTAAAGACAACAACGGCCCAAACACCTCTGTCTGGTGGAGGGGCATATCCCTCGGGGATTGAGGCGATTCCTGCCATCAATGCGCAGACAGTAAGTTGAACAACGGTCATCGCATATACATCTCGACCTGGTGACCATTTACTAAGAGCGATGATGTGAGCGGCAAAAAATATCGCACTGAAAAGAACTAGCATCTCACCGAATCCAACAGAAAACCCCTGTACAGACAATAAAGCTAGACCTATTGTGGCGATGAAGATACTAAACCAGACAAATTTACCAATTCGCTCTTTAAGAATTACAGATGCCAAAAGTGGGGTGACTACAACGTAAAGGCCAGTAATAAAACCTGTGATCGCAGCGCCAGTTCTTTCAAGTCCTAGAGTTTGAAAGATATATCCAAAGCCCAAAAAGATTCCAGCCAGTCCTGCGCGCAAGAGCAGTTCTTTATCGAATTTACGAAGGACCTGCGGTCTAATTGCGACCATGACCACAACGGCTAAAGAAAAGCGAGTGAAGAGAAAATTGTTAACACTTTGTCGCTCAATTGCATCCTTCATTACTACAAATGCAAGTCCCCAAGCGGCGGCAACCCCAAGAAGTGCCCACGGGGCGAGCTTTAATTGAAGCTGATGGCGTGCAGACATCATCCACGTAGTTTCTTGAGAAGTGCCACTTCTTTTTTGTGTGCTGGCTCTAAGCCAGGTGTTTCTAGAATAAGAGGTGCATTTGCCACCGCTGGGTGTTTAAGTAGCTCTTTGAATGGATCAATTCCAATATGGCCATCACCGATGTTTTGATGTCTATCTTTTAATGCTCCGCAAACATCCATGGAATCATTTGCATGGACAAGTTTAAATCGCTCGATTCCTGCAATCTCTACCAAAAGATCGATAGTTGCAGTCATTCCACCTTTGGTTGCAATATCGTGACCAGCAGCAAATACGTGACAGGTATCTAGGCAGATGCCAACTTTTGGATGGTACTCAAGTGCTTTTAGATACATCTCCAAATCATCTAACTTCTTAACTAATGATTGGCCTTGCCCTGCAGTGGGCTCTAGTAGCAGAAAAGGTGAGGAATCATCCAACGCATTTAGAATTGGCATCATGCCTTCATGAATCTGCTTCCATGCCTGATCAACGTGCGTGACATCAACGGCAGAGCCGGTGTGAATCACTACTCCAAGTGCACCGATTTCATAGCCTCTTTTTAGGGAGTAAGCAGTTGAGGCTAATGAGTTTTCATACGTTGAAACTGTTGGAGAACCTAAGTTGATTAGAAATGGTGCATGTACATAGGTTTCAAGATCCATTGCTGCCGCCTTGATTTTAAATGCTTCATCAAGTTCAGGTTTAGCTGCCGGCATTGCCCACATGCGAGGACTTGATGCAAAAACCTGAATCGCTTCTGCGCCAATCTCTTGCGCATAATCAATAGAACGCTTAGCCATTCCGCCGGTCGTAGGAGTATGTGCACCAATGCGTGGCTTCTTTGCTGGCTTAGACATTGATCTACTGTACTTTAATCGTTACTGTGCTGCCACGTTCAACTTTCGTTTTCTCAGCAGGAGAGACTGACGTTACCTTTTTTTCCTTATTATTTCCTGTCGGAATAACCTTTGGTATTAACCCTAGAGACTTTAGAAGATTTTGCGCATCTGATGACTTCATTCCCTTTAAACCCCGCGGAACAAAGGTGTAACGAGGCCCCTTGGAAATAACAATAGAAACTTTCGCTCCCTTATTCAATTCAATTCCGCCGGCAGGATTTTGTGAAATGACTGCAAGCTCTAAGACACTTTCACTGTATGCATATGTAGGTTGGACATCAAAACCAGCCTCTGTTAGTTCATTTAGCGCTTGCTCTCCACTTTTATCAAGATAGGAGGCCAAGAGAATTTGTTCAACACCTTTGGAGACAATCACTTCAATCTGAGAATCTCGTTTTACTGAAGTTCCTGACTGTGGAAGGGTTTCAATTACAAAACCTTTGGGGATTTCACTACTGAAAACCTCTTTAACAGGGAGTATTTCAAGAGGCAACTTTAAGATTGCATTTTGAGCTGCCGAAATAGTTAACCCTGTTGTCTTAGGAATCGTGTAACGCTCTGGGCCCTTGGAAAGAATAAAACTAACGCTTCCATTGGCCTGAACTTTTCCACCGCCGGCTGGATTTGATTCGATAACGCTTCCTTTGGCAATTTCTTCATCAAATCTACTTTCGATTACGTTAGCTGTTAGCCCTAGGGGCTGCAAAATCGATACGGCCTCGTCATATGTTGCTCCGACAGTTGAGGGAACTACAACTTGCGAACCCGGACCAACCAAACTCCACCAACCTGCCACACCAACTGCGACTGCAAGAAGTAAAGCAACCTTACGATTTCGTCGAACACGTTTACTTGCCCTTTTCTTCTTTTCTTCTTTTCGCTTAAGTTGACGGGTAGTCTCAATTTTTTCTTCTTCAACAGCTGATTTAGAGTTAGTGGCTTCTTTCTTTTGAGTTTTCTCACGAATCGGTTCGACAGGCAGATCTAAGCCAAGTGACATTTGATTTTTCTTTGGATCTAAATCAACTTGGATTTGCGCCAGCTCATCTAAAAACTCGGCTGCAGTGCGAGGCCGATCATCTGGGTTTTTTGATGTTGCTCGCGCAATCAAGTCATCCAGGGCCTTGGGAACCTCTTTGCGCTTGCTACGAAGACGTGGAACTTCTTCATTAACGTGCATATAAGCAATCTGTATGGGGGAGTCGGCGGAGAAAGGTTTTTCACCGATTAACATTTCGAAGGCAACAATTCCAGCTGCATAAACATCACTTCGAGAATCAGCAATTCCCCTTTGGACCTGTTCTGGAGAAAGATAAGAGACGCTTCCCAGAATTACACTGGATTCAGCCGTCATCGTTGATCCAATAATCTCGCCTCTTGCTAAACCAAAATCTGCAACTTTAACTCGTCCTTCATTTGAGATCATTATGTTTTCCGGCTTTACATCACGGTGAACAATTCCTAAAGCATGCGCCGCAGAAAGTGCACTCAAAATTGGAGTTAAGTAGTTGATGGCATCTTTGATTTCAAATCTTCCGCGTTCATTCAAATATTCTCGTAAAGTATGACCTTCAATAAGTTCCATAACTAAGAAGACTGCAGGGACACCATTTTGATTCCAGCCTTGATCTTGCACGGCCACGATATTGGGATGTGAAAGTGCAGCTGCCGCTTTTGCTTCGCGAATAAAACGTGAAACATATGCATCATCTTGTGCCAGATGCGAGTGCATGATCTTCACTGCAACTTTACGATCTAACCGAGTATCGACCGCCTCGTAAATAGATGCCATCCCACCATTGGCCACCTGGCGCAATAATTGATAGCGACCATCAATGAGCTCACCAGTCAGATCGGACATGTGGCGATTTTATGGAACCGAACCAGCGAGACCTCATCTGGCGCGCCCAAAGAGGTTATGAAGTAAGTTTTACTTCACAGTTTTCAGCTGTTTTATCCATCTTAAAGTGCGCAGATTGATAACTCTGCCAGTTGAGCATTAAATCGTGCAGATGTTGTCCATCTCGATCCAATACGCGTTGCAGTCCAATTTTTGCGGAAGTTTCTATCCAATAGGTTTTTGCACCAGCGTCCCTTACTAATTTTTGTGCTGCACCGACTCCCTCAAGAATCAGGACTTCTGTTGAATGGACAATCTCGGCTTCATCAAATTTCATCGTTCCCCAATTAAATTTTGAAAGAGGGAAATCCAGACCAGATTTATGCGCGTGAATAATTCCTGCAAGCTTCAAAGTGAGTTCTTCTGATAAAGCATCTTCCCAGCCGTTGTAAAGATCATCCATATGAATAACCTGAACTGTAGAAACTAGTTGATACTCACTTTGAAGCTTTGCTGCCAATGTTGTTTTACCTGATCCTGCAGGCCCATCAATTGCTAAGAGCACGATTCCAACGCCGCCAACCGATAACGGCAACAACTGTGAATACAACATATAGAACTGCAGTGAACCAATAACCTAGGAGTAAGTACTGCGTACTTCCCACGATATTGATGATGAGCCATAGAAACCAGGCCTCAAACTTCTGATAAATCATTAGCAATTGGGCAAAAATACTTCCAATTAGTATGAAAGCATCTGACCAGGTTGCAGCCGCACCGATTCCAGAAAGTACCGGTGATAGCACAGCAACAGATGAAACAACGGCAATAGCAATATAGGAACGATTCCTAGTCGATAAAGTTCCTGGTTTAGCGCCTGTGGGTCCCCATCCACGCCAGCCGAAGAAAGCTGCGACAATAAATATTATTTGAAGAGCAGCACTTGCGAAGAGTTCGACTTGGTAGAAAAAGACTGCATACAAAATACTTCCCGCAGCCCACCAAGGCCATGTAATTCGTTTACCAGTAGTTCCCAGCCATACCCCAACAAAAGAAGCTATAGCTGCTACAAACTCTAAAACTGAGACTCCATAACCCCAGGCAGTAAATAAAATAGTTGACACGTTTGATTTCCTTTCCAAATCCGCATTATCGGATCGGTCTATCGGTCGGCCTGAATTTCAGACCCTCTCAGCTGTGGAAGCTCCCGTGTTATTAGAGTAGCGTTATACCGTGCTTCGGTTCGGGTATCTTTCTATGATTCTCTTCACAATTTGCGGTTCGATTTGGCTTGAATTTGTTCTCAAAGTCAAAGTATTGAAGAGATATAAGCGCGCAATCAAAGCAATTCTTCCGATATCTCTCATCTTTGTTGCTTGGGATGCCTATGCAATCCACGAAGGACATTGGCGTTTTGATAGCAACCAAATTCTAGGGATCTTCGGTCCATTTGGTATCCCATTGGAGGAGTACTTGTTTTTTACCGTGGTGCCACTGGCTGCGATTTTAACTATCGAAGCAGTGCGAGCCGTGAAAAAACATTGGCAGGTTTACAAATGACCTATACACAGATAGCCATCTGCGCCGTAGTTATTGCCGTAATCGTCGATCTTTACGTTATAAAAACTTGCTTACTCAAACGTAAAGTTTTCTGGACATCGTATGCAATTATTGTTTGTTTTCAGCTTCTTACTAACTGGTGGCTAACATCCCGTAACATCGTGATGTACAGCCCCGATGCAATTCTGGGCCTACGCATCGCATCGGCACCCGTAGAGGATTTACTTTTTGGTTTTGCGCTAGTTCTCGGGGTACTTGTTAATTGGATAAGGCTAGGCGCTTCAGATAAGCAGCACTAGCTACTCGTAATCTTCTTCCAGTTGATGTTTTTGCCCGTTTGTTGAAAACATCGTAATTGATTTTTTCTACCTCTTCGACAATTCCACAGTACAAAGTACTTGCCGCTTGGATGCATGGTCGACTAGATGGCTCCAATAATTTGATTCCTGGTGCCGCTTGATCCTGCAACTTCTTAACCCTAGCAATTTGAAATTTAAGCGCTTCAACTATTTCGGGAGTGATGACCCTTGCTTCTAGCATTTTGCGGTCCACTCCAAATTCTTGCAACTCCTTTTTAGGTAGATAGACACGCGATCGATCTAAATCTTCGCCTACGTCCCGAATAAAATTGGCTAGTTGAAATGCGATACCTAATATTTTTGCTGATTCAAAGGCATCTGCATGCAAAGGTCCCAATATCGGCACCATTTGTAGCCCGATAACGGCAGCCGATCCGTAGACGTACTCCATTAAATCGTCATACGTCTGGTACTCCTGAACAGTTAAATCCATTTCCATTGAGTGCAAAAAAGCCTCAAAGTATTCATGTGGAATATCAAATCTAGTGACGGTATCTATCAGTGCTCGGCCGACGGCATCCTGGCTTTTACCTTTTTTTAGATCTAATAAAACTTTACTACCCCACGTATTTAGCTCTTTCGCTTTTTCTTTAACAGTTAATGTAGATGCCAGATCATCTACGATTTCATCGGCATAACGAGCAAAGCCATAAAGCGCGTGAACGAAAGGTCTTTTGGCTTTAGGGAGTAAGAGAGTTGCAAGAAAGTAAGTTTTTCCGTGAAGAGCATTGAGTCTTTTGCACTCCGCATACGATGCACGCAGATCAGGATCGGTAATTCCTGCAGCTGTTAACTCATCCACTTATTTAACCGGACCCACAATGCGTTCAGCTGCTAATCGACCTGAAATCAATACCATCGGTACGCCAACACCTGGTTGAGTTCCAGAGCCGGCAAATACAACGTTTTCAATTCCAGCGGCAATGTTGCGAGGTCTAAATGGACCCGTTTGGAAAAAAGTATGAGCACTTGCAAATGGAGCGCCGGCTTCCATTCCTTGAGCCTGCCAATCCAATGGAGTTGTTAGGACTTCAGTTTCAATAGCATCACCAAATCCTGTGTATCCGCGCTTTTCCATAGTCTCAACCATGTGATCTCTATATGGTTTTGCTTGCGTCTTCCAATCTATATTGGCAGTCAAATTGGGTGTTGGGAAGAGAATGTAATAGGAATGTTTTCCAGGGGGAGCAAGGGTCGGATCATCTTTTGAAGGCAACGTCACCAAAAGACTTGGGTCACTCATTAATACCTTTTTCTTAATGAGCTCATCAAATATTCCATCCCACTGATGACCAAAATGTATGTTGTGGTGAGCCGCAAAATCATATTCGCGTGAAGAGCCAACAAGCATGGTTACACAAGAAGGTGAGTAGTTAAGACGCTTTACTGAAAGAGGGGTCTTTCCCAATAAATCACGCCAAGCAACAGGCAGATCAGGATTTAAAATAACTGCATCACATTCAATTCTCTGTCCATCTTCTGTAATCACAGCCTTTGCGCGAGAGTTAACAACATCAATCTTTGAGACCGTGGTGCTGTATTTAAACACAACGCCATGTTTTTCTGCCGCCGCTGCCATTGCGCGTGGAACAGCGTGCATACCGCCCTTAGGGAAGAAAACTCCGTTTACTGAATCCATGTATGCAATAACTGCATAAATGGCTAGAGCTTGCTGTGGACTAACCCCTGCATACATGGCTTGGAATGAATACACGCGTTGAAGCCTAGGATTTTTCATAAACTGATTTACTTTAGGAGACAGACGTCTAAATCCACCTAATGCAATGAGGCGAGCTAAATTTGGTGTTAAGAGATTTAGAGGTGAATCAATATTTTTATCAATGAAATCATTCATTTCATATTTATATAACTTGGTTACGAAATCTACATATTTTGCATAACCTGCTGCTTCCTCAGGACTAATTTTTTCTGCAATCTCTGCTTCCATCTGAGCTGTATTTGCATGGACATCTAACTGCGATCCATCTGCATAAAATGCACGGTAGAGCGGTGAGACTGGCATAAGTTCAAGCCAGTCCTTCATATCTTCACCGACACTACTAAAGGCATCTTGAATCAGAGATGGCATTGTTAAAACTGAGGGACCCGTATCAAAAGAGTAACCATCTTTTTTCAGTAGTCCGTTTCGCCCGCCGGGAACCGATTCTCGTTCTATCACAGTGACTTTACGACCAGCACCTGCTAAACGTAATGCAGCACTGAGCCCTGCTAATCCAGCACCAACCACGACTACATGATCCGTTGGTCCTTTAACGCGTGCTGGCATTAATTACTCCTCTTCGTAGCAATATGAGCAAGTTCAGTTAATAACTGTTGACCATCATTTGAAAATTCAGGTGAGGCAATAGCCGCAATAGATTTTTCAGTTAATCCTTCAATCATCTTCTCTAGCTTATCTTTTGCTCCAGAGTCCAAGATTATCTGTTGAAGTGCGCTTACGCCCTCTGAATTCAAATCCGGTTGTCCAAAGTATTTCTCAAAAGCCTGAGATTGTGATGGAGATTGGGTTTCGCGCGAAAGGGCAATTAAGACTGTTTTTTTTCCTTCTCGCAAGTCATCCCCGGTCGGCTTTCCAGTTAAAGAGGCGTCTCCGAAGACACCCAATAAGTCGTCACGAAGTTGAAATGCTTCTCCGAGTGGTAGTCCATATTCGGAGAGCGCAGAGATTCTCTTTTGGTTTAAAGAATCAGCCATAGCTGCCCCAAGGTGTAACGGGCGCTCTATTGTGTATTTTCCAGATTTGTATCGGGCGATCCTCATTGAACGATCAACACTCGAACTCTTTTGTGTCTGTTCATGAATATCTAAAAATTGCCCTGCCATCAATTCAACGCGCATTTCATTATAGAAAGGAATAGTTCTTGCGAATTGATCAGCGGTTAATCCAGCTGAATTAAGCATTTGATCAGACCAAACAAGTGCCAAATCTCCAAGTAGAACCGCTGCAGATAAACCATATTGCGGGGCAAAACCTTCAAGTCGATCTTGAACATGAATAGATTCAAAATGACGGTGAATAGATGGTTTTCCACGTCGCGTATCAGATGCATCCATTAAGTCATCATGTATTAATGCACAAGCTTGTAGAAGTTCCAAACTTGCTATTGCCTTTAATGTTGATTTCTCAAGAGTTCCACCGGCAGCAATAAAACCTGCATATGCAAATAGAGGGCGAAGACGTTTGCCCCCCTCTAGTAAAAATGATGTTAGAGAGTTACAAACGAGCGTTAAGTCTGGTGAGATATCTTGCAGATAGGCGCCCTCACGGCTTAGAAATATTCCAAGCTCTTCTTCAACGGAGGTACGAACGGCTAGCAGGCTCGTCTTTGGCACTGAATTCACGTGATAACGGTACCCTCACTCAGTGGTAGTTGGCACATCCTATTCATTTGAATTCTTTCCTCCCAAAGACATAGAGGGGGAAGGAAGATTGTGGCATGCAATAGAAGGGCTCAAATCTATTGCTCCAGATTTTGTCTCCGTAACATATGGAGCCGGTGGGTCAACTAGAGATCGATCTATTCGTATTGCCCGTGAAATAACAAACCGCACTGGAATTCCGACCGTAGCGCACATCACTTGCGTTGGTTCAACTCGAAATGAGTTGCTTGAGATATTAAATAGTTATAAAGATGCCAAAATTACAAGCATTCTTGCACTTCGCGGTGATCCAACCGGAGGACCATTAGCGCCTTGGCTACCAACTGAAAATGGATTTAATCATGCTGATGAGCTTGTTGAATTGGCAAAAGAGTGTGGAGGATTCAAAATTGGCGTAGCAGCTTTCCCAGACGGACATCCAAGTTCTGGGGGAGATTTTGAAAAAGATATTGACGTGCTTATTAGGAAAGAAAAACTTGGTGCAACTTTTGCGACGACTCAATTCTTTTTTGATGTGAAGGCTTATAAGAATCTCGTAGAACGACTTGCAAAACGAGGTTCTGCACTCACTATTATTCCTGGAATTTTGCCAGTTACCAATGTGAAGCTTCTGCACCGAATGGCCGAGCTTGGGGGAACGCCCATTCCAGATCATATTGCCAAAGCCTTCGCAGAGGTTGAGTCCGATTCTCAAGCTGTTCGTGAACTCGGTGTAGAAATTGCCACAAAACTATGCAAAGAACTCTTAGAAGCGGGCGCTCCTGGATTACATTTTTACACCATGAATAGCTCAACAGCGACCGTTGAGATTTATCGAAGGATTAACAATGTTAACTAAGCAAGAGTTTAAACTTAGATGGAGTGCTTTGCACAGTGATGCAAAGACAGATGGCATTGTTGGAGCATGGCTAAATATTTCATACAGATTTGGACTTGTGTGCACACTTCTTCGGATCTCCCCAAATGTACTAACGTTGTTGGGCCTACTCGGAGCATTGGCAACTGCAATTACTTCACAAACGGTTTGGGCTATTTTCTTTCTTGTCTTTTCACTGTTTTGCGATGGTATAGATGGAAGCGTTGCAATCTTTCAACAGCGTGAAAGTAATTGGGGAGCAACCCTTGATGCTGTAGCAGATCGCATTAGTGAGGCTTTTTGGTTTTATGCTCTTTATGCAATCGGTGCTCCTGCTTGGATTCCTATAATTTTATGGAGTATCGCCTCTTTTCAGGAATATGCGCGTGCAAAGCTTAAATCCCTGGGAGTAAGTGATTTAGGGGTGGTAACTCCTGCTGAAAGACCTATCCGGGCAAGTTTTCTATTCATTGCACTAGTAATTAATTACATTAATCTTCCAGGAGTATTCTGGCTTTCAATCGCTTTCTTAGTTATTCAGATTTATAGCTTTATTAGTGTCGTAGTTTTCGCTCGAAACCAATTGCTTGACTAACTAAATCTGCGCTAATTCCAACTAAGGGAAGTCCCCCACCTGGATGGGCGGAACCACCAACTAGATAAAGTCCTTTAATTGGCGAGCGATTTTTTGCGCGAAGAAATGCTGCTCGTGCCCCATTACTTGATGTTCCATATATCGCACCTCCTGGAGCAAGAGTTTGGGATTCCAGATCTGCAGGGGTACGGACAGTAATTGTTTCTAAGCGAGATCGGATCTCAATTCCCGTTTCCTCAATTTGATCAATGATTTGGTTGGCATATTTCTGATTAAAGTCATCATCGCTCCAATCAAAGCTCCCATGAGTGGGCGCATTAACAAGTACAAACCAGCCCTCTAGATTCTCGTCCTTGCTCATTAATGGATCCTTTGGAGCGCAAATATAGATTGTTGGTCTTGCAACCGGTTTTCCTTCCTTAAATATCGAATCAAACTCAGCATCATAGTTTTTTGGAAATAAAACTGTGTGGTGGTTCATGCCATCATTATCATCTTTTCGCATCCCCAAAAGCAAAGAAAAGCCAGCGACAGAAACATCAGCCCTTGCAATATTTCTGCGCACTCGCTTGAGAACTCTATTGTTGCCAGATATTAGTTTGTTATACACCAAAGACGCATCAGCATTGGCAATAATCACATCTGCATCAACTCTCTCTCCGCTTGCTAAAACAATTCCTGTTGCCTTTCCGTTTACTGAAATAATCTGCGCAACAGGTGAATTGAGGTGAAAAGATACTCCGACATCTTTAGCTCTTTGGTGTACTTCTAGTGCAAGATTTCCAAGTCCACCTTTGACATGCCATGCACCAAAACTTTCTTCAACAAAAGCAATTGTTGATAAAACAGCAGGGGCTTTTCGTGGGTCAGATCCGCTATAGGTTGCATACCGATCCATAATGAAGCGCAGACGTTGATCCATAAGAATTTCATCTGCATGTGTGCGCAATGATTTCCATGGCGCAATGATCAGGAGATCCCTAAAAAATGTTAGGCGTTTGAGCAAAGTAAGAGGCGAATTTAATTCAGATTCAACAAATGGCCCACGACTGACATCCCACATTGCCTCTGCGCGTCGCATGATTTGATCCCATTGGCCAGATGCTTGCTCACCAAAACTTTTTGTAATTGAATCCAGAGTTTCTTTACGAGACAGGTTTGCAAATTGAACTCTTGACCCATCTGCAAATCGATAGTCAAATGCCGGGTTAACAGTTTCTATTGGACAGACCATTCCCATAGGTTTTCCAGTCCTCTGAAAAAAATCTTTGTATACAGCTGGTAGCGTTAAAAGCGAGGGACCAGTATCAAATGCAACTCGACCGATCCATTCGGTTCTACATTTACCACCAACTTGGTCGCTGGCTTCATAGATGGCAACTTCATGCCCTCCGCGAGCAAGTCGTGCCGCCGAAGTCATTCCCCCCATTCCTGCACCTATAACCACAATCTTCATACAGTGCGCCCTTTCCATGTGATGCTACTTCGCACTTTAAATGAATAGATAATCAAATAGATAAGTAGGGCAGCAGAGATTGGATGCAAAAAACTGTCAACAATTCTGCCTTGTGTTTTGATCGCACTTAGCATTCGAGAAAAAACGATCATTACATATCCAAGCCAACCATAAAAATTTCCCGTTAAAGACAAAAGAAAAGGAAGGATGCTTGTAAAAAATAAAAGCAAAACTACAAAAAATGCCCCGATTGCGCTGCCGAAGGCTTTGTTGAGAGATTTTCCATATCCAGATTTAATCAAGCTCCACGATGTATACATACGACACTGGGCAATAGATGCCCCATTGATCACTCCACCATGAAAACCATTTCGAATGAGTTCACGAGCTAAGAAAACATCGTCGAGGACTGCTTTTTTTACAGCCTTATATCCGCCAATTTTTTCGAGTGCTATTCGACGAACAACAAAGAACTGACCATTTGCAATTGCCATAGAAGTTCGTGAAGATTTCTCAGCAATTCGAAGAGGAACCGTTGATAACCACGACCATTGCAAAAGTGGTTGAATCATGCGCTCGGCTAAAGTGTGAGCGACTTGGCGAGGATACGGGGAAATGAAGTCAAGAGAAGTTGATTTCAATGTGGCAATTGATTGAGCAATAGCATCAGGAGTTAGCCGGACATCAGCATCAACTGAAACTAGAAATTCTTCCTTTGATTGATCAAATAACTGTTGGAGTGCCCATGTTTTGCCAATCCATCCCTGTGCCAATGGTGCGCCCTTTATGACGGTGAATCGGGAGTTACCTTTTGTGTATTGGTTGAGCAGTTCATAAGTGTCATCTTCGGAGTTATCGTCTAAAAGATAAAAGTGAAAATCTCCAACTTGTTGGGACAAAGTTGCAATCAAATCTTTAGCATTTTCCGCTTCATTGCGCAGGGGGACTAGCACTCCTGCGGTTTGATCGACAACAGCATCAGGGCTACGAATGAGAAAGAAATTAATCGATGTCAGAGCCAGTAATGCAAGAGGCAAAATGTAGAGCAGTGAGTTAAAGATTTATGGCCGTCCGATCCATCGATTGAAAAAATATGGAATAAGAAGTATTCCTAAAATCAAACCAGAGAACATTGCTATTCCGGGGCGGCCAAAGAAAAAGAGATTTCCCACAACTCCGGAGAAAAGAGTCCAAAATAAAATTATGTCAGCTGGAATTAGTGAGCCACTATTTTTGCGACGATCACGTGGTGTGAAGAAGTGAAGTATGGACATCAACGCCATGCCAGAGAGCAACCATCCAAATGTATTTGAAAGTGGAATCTCGGGTTGGAATGGAACATGTGCCCCAGTTACCTGCCATGTCCATCGACCGGCGCTGACCATTAGTGGATCTAAGAACAAATCCCATGCACACATGAGAGCTGCTCCATATAAAAATACCCAAGATTTTGCGATACGTCGGGCAGCTATTAGACATGGGTGAGCAATCATCAACCACGCAAATGGAACCACCAAAGGAACATCAAGGACTTTAGGTCCCAAAGTATCTGAATATAGGTAGTCTCCAAAGGGCCACCCTGTTGTTACACCAAGTTGTTCTATCCAAAATCCAAACAAGAGCGCAATAACAAGGATAGTAAATCCGTATCTCGCTCCATAGACTGCAAAACCATGTAAAAACATTGCAGTTGCCGCTGTGTAGACAGATGTAATTGTTATGAAATCTAAAGCGAATCCATCGACAAGCGGATATGCAATTTGCATGGCAATTGTAAGTCCAAGAAATATAAAGATTAAAAGCGTTAAGAAAGGAGAGGTACTGCGACGCACAAATTTTCTTGGAGTGAATTGGCGCATAGACATAGGGATAATTCTGCCCTATAAATCTCGACCTACTTAATCAAACCCCGCTGTTCTAGTACTGCAAATCTGGCAAAAAGCTCTTCTGAATACCAGTTATAGCGTGCAGTATCTGCGATTGCCTTTTGATGGGCTTGTCCACGGTATGCAAAATCTCTAACGGCTGCAGCTGATTCCCACAGTGAAAAAGTCCCTTGCAATCCAATTGGGGCCTCTCCAATACCGATCGCGCCGACTAACCCTTCTGCAGATTTCAAAGAAATTGTTACTGGTGGCACTGATCGCCAAAATCGAAAATTCTGATGCCATTTAATCCGAGCACGTGTGATTGCAACAACTTGCCCGCTCCATGCCTTTATCGACTCCCTTGTATCCACATCGTTTAACTCACCGCTAAATGGATCTTTTCTGGCCCATTTGCCATGTGAAGAAATTGGAGAAAGCACTGCGCGAAACTCATTGACACTGTTTTTGCGCCACAGTGAAATCACAGGAGAGCGATCGAACGCTTCAATATCTTCAACAACTGCAATTAATCCCCAACTCAATGGATCAGCATCGCGCGGGGTAAAGGTTTCACCCTTGCCTACTCCAAGAGATTTATGGAATCCAACATTTCTATCCCAAAAAAGAAATAGGCGATTTAAAGCCATGGAGGCAAGTGCGAAAGGAATTCTTGAGGGTTTAATCCTCCAAAAATAAGCGATGACCATCAAGGGCCGACAATCATGGGTTTTGCCCCCGTGCAGGAAACCAACTCAGTAAAAGACGTTGGATAAACAGCATGAGGATGTCCAGCTGCAGCCCACACAATTTCATAATCGTTTAAGGCTTCATCGATTAGAATTGTTGCTGGGGAAATCCAACCAAGTGGGGCAACTCCACCTATAGAAAAACCTGACTTTTCCTTTACGTAATCTGCATCAACGCGGTTTAGTTTTTCAACACCTAGGCTCTTTGCAACTAAATCTGTGTCAACTCGGTGACGTCCACTTGTAATTATCAGTAACGGTGAACTATCTACAAACTGGAAAATAAGCGATGAAGCGATCTGACCAACTTCAATCCCTAAAGCATCGGCAGCCTCTTGGGCAGTACGTGCGCTTTCAGAGAGAATGTGAACCTGTCCATTAACTCCATTGTCTCTTAAGGCAGCAATGACGCGTTTGACTGCAGCTTTTTCGATCACGCCTTCCATGCCTTAACTTTAACAACTTATCTTTGGACATTCCCAACAGTTAAGGAGCAATGATCCAGGTTTCGATGAGAGTAAAAATTGAAATTGAAAAGAGCAGGGCTGCAAAGGAAAAGCGCAGTACTTCAGGCTTAATTTTCCCACTCTTAATTGAAGCTAAACGGGCGACTACAACTGCGGCAATGGCCATGGAGATGGGAACAGTCCAATTAACAGAACCCCATCCTTGGTAATGACCAAAAAATGCGGTCAACGAGTTAAGGGAGATAATTGCCAGGGACGTACCTGCAGCTTTAGCAGGAGTGTTTTTGAAAAACAGAACTAATATAGGAATAGCCAGAAAGCCTCCACCTATTCCAAAAAAGCCTGTTATGCAGCCAATAATTAGTGAGATCAAAATGAGCCAGAATATTGGAACTTTCTTCTCTGCTCCAGATACTGGTTTTATCAACATCGATGTTCCAGCCAACAACATAACAATTGAAAAACCAGTTGTAATGAAGTTGTCGGAGAGTTTGTAGGCAATAACAGAGCTGGCAATATTTGTTACAAGACCTAGGCCCCAAATAACCAGAGCCTCCTTTATGAGAACATCATTTTTTTTGAGCTTTGGGATAAGCCCTGAGCTAGCGGCAAGCAAGACCACTGCTAATGCTGCAGTAGTTGCAGATTGTGGTGTGAAATCGAAGAGATATATAAGTATAGGAACAGTGAGCATCGCACCACCGGCGCCTACAAATCCAAGAATGGCACCTATAAAACATCCAGCTACTAGGCCCGCGAGAATCTCCATAGAGCAATAATGGATGCAAAAGGCCCGTCAGTAATTAACCGACGGGCCTTTTGAAGTGAATTTCTAGTAATTAAAGGTTAAAGAATGCACCTGTAATTGATGGACCGAAATCTGTTCCTGTAGAAACAAGAGCAAAGATAATCAGTGCAGCACCTGCTAATGAAAGATCTTTAAAGAAACCTATTGATTCATTTTGCTTTGCTGTTGGGTCAGTTTCTTTCCAGAATGCGTGCATCAAGAAAGCTGTTGGAATAAGAAATAGAGCGATCAGAAGTCCACCGAGGTCGGCATAAACACCAAATGCGATGTAGAGACCACCGACAAGGATCATCAGACCCGATAGAACCACGCTGAATTTTGCTGCTGGAACTTTTTTGTACTTGGCATATCCAGTCATAGCTTCCAGTTTGGTCAGGTGCGATACCCCTGAGCTGATAAAGATCAGCGCGAAAAGCACGCGGGCGATTACGAGAACGATGTCCATGAAACTCCTTAAGTAGATTAATTACGGTAATAGTAATTGAAGTTTCAACTATTTATTGCATCTGACACCCCTAGGGCTTGCTATTTGTCAGTGGAAAGGACTATTTTTCGAACATCTGTTCGAATTTTCTCTAATACTCATCCGATTACCCACAGCTGCGAAAGGTGCCCGTAGAAAATGTCAGCTCCACAGATCAACCCCTCGGCCGATGTAACTATAGATGGGGCAAGAACTCCCATTGAATTTACCTTTAGGGGTAGGCGCTTTCGTATACATGCAGTGCTCTCTAGATGGTGTGAAGCCGGCGGATGGTGGAATCGTATTAGTGATGGCAAATACCGCCCTGATGATCAAGCCCGTGCACTGTGGCGAGTAGAGGCTGCACCTATTGGTTCACTAACAACCTTTGAACTCGAACGTGATGAATTAACGGGTCAGTGGATTATCCGTAGCGTATGAGTTTTATTCACCTTAATGTTGCTAGTGCCTACTCATTAAAGTACGGAACAACTCGACCCAGTGATTTAGTAGAAAGAGCCGCACAGTTTGAAATGCCTGCGCTGGCGTTAACTGACCGCGATGGTTTAGCAGGTGCCATTGAATTTGCTCAAAGTTGTGTTGAGTATGGCGTTGCACCGATCATTGGAGTCAACTGCGCAATCGAGTTAGGTGGGGTTAAGGGGCGGGTTACATTACTTGCCCACGGCGATGGCGGATGGCGCTCGCTGTGCAGATTGATGACATCTCTAGCGATGACAAGTGATACTCGTAAGCCAGTTCTGACTTTAGATTTTTTACAACGCTTTAGTAATTACAGTACTGATATTTATGCACTACATGGACCTGAATCCCCAATGAGCAATGCAATACAGGCACATCGCTTTGATCAAGCTCTCTCTATTTTTAATCAAACTCGAGATTTATTTGCCAATAATGCAGTCGAATGTGTTTCACATTTAATCGCTGGTAAAGGCCCACGCTCTACCGAGCACGCTGCTAGATCCCTTGTTTTTGCTCGCGATAATGATATTGATGCAGTTTTCACTAATGCAGTACGGATGTTAGATAGAAGAGATGGTCCTGTAGCTGATGTTTTGGATTGCACCCGCCAATTAGTGCCGTTACATGAGCGCCATCTTGAACGTCGCAATGCTGAAGGATTTTTAAAATCTAGTGATGAAATGATCTATCTAGCTAGCGAAATTGCACGTGCTGCGGGTGAATCAACTCCGCGTGCGTTACTTAAAACAACTCGTCAATGGGCCGAACGTTCCCTTTTATCACCTCACAGAGATATTGGTTTAGGGGGAGCACATTTACCTGAGCCTCATGTGGTGGGCGCTGCAAATGCACAAGAGATGCGCGCCCTACTGCGTACTCGTAGCGAAGCTGGAATCAATCGTAGATACAGCAAAAACGATGCGATTAAAAAAGCACGGGCCCGTTTAGATGATGAGTTAGCAGTAGTTGCAACCCTTGGCTACGAATCATATTTTTTAACTGTTGCAGATATTGCAGCAATGGCCAACGATGCAGGTATTCGAGTTGCTGCTCGAGGCAGTGGTGCAGGCTCATTGATCTGTCATCTACTTGGGATATCAAATGTGGATCCCATGCAGCATGGCTTACTCATGGAGCGTTTTTGCTCACCACTGCGCAAAGCCTTGCCAGATATTGATATCGATGTTGAGTCCGACAGACGTCTTGAGATTTATGACATGATTTTTAAACGCTATGGGGATAACAACTGGGATGTGGCAAATAATCAATCTCGATGCGCCGTTGTTGCAATGGTTGATACCTATCGCGCCCGACATGCTATTCGTGATGCAGGTGCAGCTTTAGGCCTACCTGGCATGGAGATCGACATGCTTGCAAAATCTATGCCACATATCAGGGCGCGCAACATATCTAAAGCTATCGATTCACTACCCGAACTTCGAAGACTCAACACCTCTTCACCTCTTATGGCCGCAACTATTGAGATAGCACAACGCCTTGATGGTCTACCCCGACATTTGGCGATGCATCCCTGTGCGATCGTTTTATCTGATGGTGGTTTTTTAGATCGCGCACCGCTAATGGCTAGCGCTGGTGGATATCCCATGGTTGCCTTTGATAAAGATGGCGTTGAAGCAGTTGGCTTACTCAAACTCGATGTATTAGGAGTCAGAATGCAGTCGACGATTGCTTATTCAGTTAAAGAGATAGAACGGGTTCATAAAGAAAAAATTGATATTGATTTAGTGCCACTTGATGATCTGGCAACGTATGAACTTATTCAATCAACTCGCACGTTAGGGATTTTCCAGGTGGAAAGTCCTGGCCAGCGCGAACTAGTTGGAAAACTCGCACCATCAAATTTCACCGATTTAATAATTGATATCTCTTTATTTAGGCCCGGCCCAGTTAAAAGTGACATGATCACACCATTTCTTAAGGCTCGTCATGGATGGGCGCCTGCACAGATCATTCACCCTGATCTGTATGAGATTTTGGCTAGTACCGAAGGTGTTGTTGTCTTTCACGAACAAGTTATTCAGATCATTGCCACAATGACTGGAGCATCCTTAGCAACAGCCGATGAAAAACGTAGATCCCTAGGCGATAGAGATGGTCAACAAGAAGTATGTGATTGGTTTTTCCCTGCAGCAACAGCCAAGGGATATGAGCTTGCGATCATTCATAAAATTTGGGATGTGCTGCGTGCTTTTGCATCCTTTGGTTTCTGTAAAGCACATGCTGCAGCTTTTGCTTTGCCTACCTACCAATCAGCCTGGCTTAAAAGGCATTACCCAGCAGCATTTCTTGCCGGAGTGTTAACTCATGATCCAGGAATGTATCCCAAACGTTTAATTGTTGATGAAGCGCGGCAGATGGGAATTACTATCGCACCTCTTGATGCAAATGCATCAGATTCGGTTTATCGGGTGGAAGATCATGGAAATGCAATTCGTATTGCGCTCTCAACTATTGCTCGAATTAGCGATAGCGAAGTTACATCGATTATTACCGCTAGGCCATATATTGATTTAGCTGATTTCGTTCACCGATCAGGTGCCAGCACGCCAGTTATTGAAAGCATGATTCTTACGGGAGCTTTTGACCGCCTACATCCTGATGTTAATCGCCGGGACCTATTGCTGCATTTTTCAGATCTACAGAAATCGCCAGCAGCAACAGTTTCAGGTGCGCAGATGAATTTAAACTTCGCGCCCCCTGAACTTACTAGTAGCGGTCTACCGGATATGTCTTCGGCCGAAAGCGTTAAGTATGAAGTTGATCGCCTTGGGATAGATATGTCACGGCATTTGATTGAGTTCTATGGAGCATTTCTTAATTCAATTGGGGCCGTTCGTTCTAGCGATCTACTCAAGCAGCGTTCTCAATCATCAGTCTTAGTGGCAGGTATCAAAGTGGCAATGCAGACACCACCGGTTCGATCCGGCAAGAGAGTTATTTTTTTAACCCTAGATGATGGTTATGGATGCAGTGATTCAACTTTCTTTACCGATGTTCAGGGAGAGTATGCCAATGTTTTGTACTCAACATCTTTATTGCTAGTAAGGGGAGTAACTCGTCGAACTGGAGCCAGAGGCATATCTATAAGAGCTACCGGGGTGTGGGATCTGCGCGCCGCCTACGAAAGTTGGAGCACCAAACAAAGTACGCTCGTAATATGAGCGCAGTTGATGGGCCAACACAGGCCACAATTCTTCATGTAGATATGGATGCATTCTTTGCATCCGTTGCAGAGCGCGATAATCCTGAGTTAAAAGGCAAAGCAGTGGTGATTGGAATGGGCACGCGGGGAGTGGTCTCGGCGGCAAATTATGAGGCGCGTAAATTTGGAATCCATTCTGCAATGCCCGTAAGTCAAGCACGGCGATTAGCCCCACATGCAGTTTTTTTACCGGTAGATATGGCCAGGTATCAAGAAGTCTCTGCGAATGTAATGGAGATTTTTGACAGTTTTACTCCAAATGTTGAACCAGTTTCAGTTGATGAAGCATTTTTAGATGTTACAGGGGCTAAGCGGTTATTAGGAACTGGTCGTGAAATTGCAACTGCAATTCGGGCTAAGGTAGAAAGCCAAGAAGGCATAACGTGTTCTGTCGGAATCGCTCCATCAAAGTTCATCGCTAAGTTGGCATCAACATATTGCAAACCAAATGGAATGTTGGAAATTGCGCCAGAAGAGATTTTAGATTTTCTGCACCCACTTCCCATATCTGCGATGTGGGGCGTGGGTCCAAAAACTGCTGAAGTACTAGAGCGCTTAGGACTTCGGATAATTGAAGATATTGCCAAGTTGCCCCGAACAACTCTTATCCGTGCTGTCGGTGAAGCCGCTGGAGCAACGTTACATGAGCTTTCTTGGGGAAGGGATTATCGAGATGTAGCACCACATGACGGCGAAAAAAGTATTAGTGCGGCAGAAACTTTCCCGACAGATTTAGATAATCCCGAAGAGATTTTGCGCGACTATTTAAAACTATGCGAACGTGCAACTTCTAGACTTCGAGATAAAGGATTATTTGCAAAGACAATAAGCATTAAAGTTCGTTTCGGAGATTTCTCGACAATTAATCGATCAAAAACTTTACCCCTGCCAATTGATGGAACACATGAGGTATACGAAGTTGTAAAGTCACTTTATGAAGCCCTTGGAATTGATCGCGCACGTCTTCGGCTAGTGGGAGTTAGTTTGGAGAACTTAACCGATGGTGCACCTGTGCAATTGATGCTTGGTGAGAGAGAAAAGGGGTGGCGAGAGGCGGAAGGCGCGGTAGATAAAGCCCGGGAGCGCTTTGGTCCAGGCTCGGTACGCCCTGCTCGGTTAATTGATTCTGGCGATGAACAAGAGGAGTAGCGGGTCAGGCAAATCTGTTCTATTCTGAGCATGTGCCACTCTCTGATCGTGAAAAGCGCCTCCTAGATGAAATGGAGGCTGCCCTCTTAACCGAGGATCCACGCCTAGTATCGGCACTTTCTGCATCACCACTAACTCCCTCGAAAAATCGGATTATTAAGGGTGTAGCCCTTTTACTTTTTGGATTAGTAACTGTGTTAGTAGGAGTGATCAGTAAAGCCGCCCCAATTGGAATTGTCGGCTTTCTTATCGCTTTGACCGGGGTCATTACTGTGATTTCTAGTTTTTCAGCGTCAGGCAAGGCTAAGTCACTATCAAAGAACTCCAACAGCTCAAAGACTCCCAAAAACACTTCAAAGTTGCGTGATCGCCTGGACAAGCGCTGGGACCAACGCTGGGACGAGCGCAATAACTAGTAAGCCTCTCAAATAAGGGCAAGATCTGCCCCACAATTGACTTATCAGACCCTCCTTTTGGAGGGTTTTTTTATGCCCAGCCACTTGTGGGGTGCAGGTGGGGGTAAATGGGTAAATAGTGGCGAAAGGTGGTTGAAAAAGGGGAAAAGTGGAGTAAAGTGGGGAATTACGCAGGCAATTGAGCCTGGTTTTCAGCCGAGCTTTATCTAGGGGAAGTAGGTGGGCAGCAATGTTTCTAGGCACCCACGAACCGCGTTTAGATGAAAAAGGCCGCCTCATTCTTCCAGCGAAGTTTCGTGAAGAGCTTTCTGCAGGTTTAGTTATAACCAAAGGGCAAGAACGCTGCCTCTATGTATTTCCCTCACAAGAATTTTCTGAAATCACACAAACTCTTAAACAAGCACCAGTAACTGCAAAGTCAGCACGTGATTACAGCCGTGTGATGTTTGCTGGAGCTCACGATGAAATTCCTGATCGCCAAGGTCGAGTAACGATTCCTCAGGCGCTTCGAACATATGCGGGCTTAGAAAAAGATTGCGTTGTCATTGGTGCAAATACAAGAGTTGAAATTTGGGATTCAAATTCTTGGAACGAATATTTAGCTGATCGTGAAAAGAGTTTCGCTGAAGTCTCAGAGGAGGTCTTTCCAGGTTTGTTCTAACTCTCATTTGTGGCCACTGCCGACCCTTCGAAAGTAGCGACGCCCCTTCCCCGGTGCCGTTACAACTTTAGATCCGTCGGCCGGCAGTGACCAGAGATGAGAGCAGTTGTAAAGATCTAAAGCGGGAGTTACTTAGGAAAGGGGGACAAGTGAGTATTGATAATGAACACATTTCTGTAATGCGTGATCGCTGTGTTGAACTTCTTTCTCCCGCAATTGCCTCTTCCAAAAATCCAGTCGTGGTTGATGCAACTTTAGGATTGGGTGGACATTCCGAGGCATTACTCCAGAAATTCCCGCAGTTAACGGTAATTGCAATTGATCGAGATATGGATGCAATTACAAAAGCCACATCCAGGCTGGCCCAGTTTGGTGATCGACTGCTTACAGCCCACCAAAGCTTTGATGCAATCGGTGAAGTTGTACAGAATTTCGGATTTAAGAAAATCGATGGCGCTCTTTTTGATCTTGGAACTTCCTCGATGCAGCTAGATCAATCAGAGCGAGGCTTTTCATACTCTCACGATGCCCCACTAGATATGAGAATGGATCGCAGACAATCCTTAACTGCGGCAGAGATAGTCAATACATATGAACCCGGTCAGTTGGTACGCATTTTAAGAACCTATGGTGAAGAAAAATTTGCTACACGAATTGTTGAATCAATCATAAAAACTCGAGAGATAGCACCGATGGATTCAACTGCCCAACTAGCTGCTCTTGTAAAGGATGCAATTCCAGCGGCAACTCGTCGCACTGGTGGCAATCCAGCCAAGCGAACTTTTCAAGCCCTTCGTATAGAAACAAATGATGAACTTGGCAGCATAACTCGTGCACTTCCAGTTGCACTTGAGATTCTAAATGTTGGAGCACGGCTTGTAGTGATGTCCTTTCAATCTCTTGAAGATCGGATCGTTAAAGAGATTTTTGTTTCAGCCAGCACCTCCAGAACCCCTCGGGAACTTCCAGTTGAGTTACCAGAATTTGCTGCAAAGTTTGCATTGGTATTTCGCGGTAGCCAGGGAGCAACAGAAGATGAAGTAGAAGAAAATTCACGGTCACAGTCGGTGCGTTTGCGCGCCATCGAAAGAGTGGCTGCATAATGGCACTTACCTCACTTGCACCTGCTGTCACTCGATCAAGAAAAATCTTGGCGGAAAAGACCGCAGAAGTTGCACTCAAACTTGTACCAGAACCCACTGCAGGCAAACAAGCCGATCGCAGATACTTTGCAGTTTTTGTCACAATGGTGGGTGTCGTTGGCCTGATGTTCCTACTCTTTATCAATACATTATTGGCACAAGATGCATTTAAGCTTTCCGAGTTAAAGGCCGAAGCAAAATTAGTCAGCGATCAGCGAGAGGCGATTGCTAGAACTATTGATGAAATCTCCTCTCCTGAAGCTCTTGCCAGAAAAGCTACCGACCTTGGGATGAAGCCTTCAAAAGTTCCAAACTTTTTGGATTTAAATTCCAGCGTTGAAAAAGTTGTGGTGAAAAATGGGTAATTTTAATTTGGCACATTCGAGAATAAGAGCTCTAGTTTTGTTTATGGCGTTCATCATTTTCTTGTTTGGAGTTCGCTTAATTCAGATTCAAGCCATCCAGGCCAGTGATTATCGATCTAAGGCATTTAACGAGATGGAGAAAGTAAGCACTTTGCAGGCACCACGCGGAGATATAACTGATATTCATGGTGTCGCTTTTGCTCGTAGCGTTGCTGCTATCAGCATCGTTGTTGATCAAACTCAAATTCTAGATCCAGCTAAAGTTGCAAAGCTAGCGGCACCAATACTTGGTATGCCAGAAGCAGATGTAGAGCTATCGCTAACAGGGACAAGAAAATGGAACATGGTTGCCCGAAATGCAAAACCTGCAACTTGGCTGAAATTAACAGAAGCAATCGCTGCACATAATGCCAAGTTTGAACCAATTAGTTCTGAGCGAATAATTGGATTCTATCCTGAGCGAAGTTATGTTCGTGAATATCCTTCTGGGCAGTTAATCGCATCTCTCGTTGGGTTTGTAAACCACGAAGGTATTGGAGCAACTGGCATCGAATCGAGCATGAACTCCAAAATTTCTGGAGTCAATGGAAAGTATTCCTATGCCAATGGATTCAAAGCCGAGATTCCTGGCTCACAGTCTGAAATTATTCCCGCACAAGTTGGAACTTCCGTACGACTGACAGTTGATAGAGATATTCAATGGGTGGCATCAAAGGCAATTGCTAAAGCAGTTAAGTCATCTAGGGCATTAAGTGGAACAGTGATCGTTATGGATCCCAAGACCGGACACATTTTGGCACATGCCACTGCTCCGACATTTGATCCAAATGACACCAAAAAGGTTTCACTAATTGCGATGCGAAATCCATCGGTTCAAGATATTTATGAACCAGGCTCAACTGGAAAGATCATGACTTTGGCAGCTGCTTTAGAGGAAAAAAAGATCACTCCGGAGAGTGTTTTGACAGTTCCATACAAATTAAAGCGCGCAGATAAAACCTTTAGTGACCACGAGCCCCATCCAACGCAACGGCTCACCGCATCAGGGATTTTGGCAGTTTCAAGCAATACAGGATCGATTTTAATTGGTGAAAAGTTGTCAAACCAAAGCTTGTATGACTACTTAACTAAATTTGGAATCGGCGTTAAAACTGGAGCTGGATTACCAGGTGAATCACGAGGAAAACTTTTAGAAGTTAGCGACTGGTCTGGAACAACAGCACCTACAGTGGCTTTTGGGCAGGGATATTCGCTAAACACAATGCAAGCAACAAGTATCTTTGCCACGATTGCAAATGATGGAGTAAGAGTCCCTCCTACTGTTATTGCTGGCACAAGTGATTCAAGTGGAAATTACACACCAACGCAGAAGCAAAAAGCTGTTCGAGTAGTAAGTGCAACAACTGCCAAGCAGATGAGAATGATGATGGAAACAGTTGTCTCTGCAAATGGAACAGCCCCGACGGCTGCAATTAAAGGGTATCGAGTAGCTGGTAAAACTGGTACCGCTCAGCGAATTGATGACACTTGTGGTTGTTATCGTGGGTATACAGCATCATTTATTGGTTTTGCCCCTGCAGATAAACCAGCCTATGTAATCAATGTGACTATTCAAGATCCAAAAGGAATGCACTGGGGTGGTGCACTCGGTGGCCCAGTGTTTAAAGAAGTAATGTCATTTGTCTTACAGTCACAAGGTATTGCTCCAACTCAGGCAAAGATTAAAAAAGTCGCCCTCAATGAAGCGCAGTTACTTGCACAGAATAAGGTCATACGTGTTAAGGCCAATTGAAACTTTCGAGGTTAGCCTCGAGTCGATCTGCTCACTGATCGATGGAGAAATCATTGGCGATGCTTCAATTCAAGTAAATGGAATTTCTCAATCTAGTAAAGATATTCAGCCAGGAGATCTTTTTATTGCCCTACCTGGAGAGAATTTTCATGGAGCAGATTTTGCAACTGATGCTATTGCCAAAGGAGCCGTAGCTATATTGAGTGATTCTCTGGGAGCATCAAAAATTAAAGGCCTGCCATTGATCGTTTCAAATAATCCAAGACGTGCGGCCGGAGTAGTAAGTGCGTGGTTTTATCGTGAGCCAATGCGTGATTTGTATAGCGTGGGTGTAACTGGAACAAATGGAAAGACCACAGTTACAACTTTGCTACATCAAATCATGACTGGGGCCGGCCGTGAAAGTGGACTGATTGGAACAGTAGAAACCCTTATAGGCTCTGAAGCAATAGAAAGCGTGAGAACCACTCCTGAAAGTAGTGAAATACAAACTTTGTCAGCTGTAATGCGTGAGCGACACATGCGCAATTTGGTAATGGAAGTTTCAAGTCATGCCATCGCACTTGACCGAATTCGAGGAAGCCATTTTGCAGTTGTCGGATTTACAAATCTGACACAAGATCACTTAGATTTTCATAAAAATATGGAGAATTACTTTGCAGAAAAAGCAAAGCTATTTACTTTCGAATATGCAGATCTTGCAGTGATAAACATAGACAGTGAGTATGGGGTAAAGCTGGCACAGCAAACTGAGTTGCCAATCGTGAGCCTCTCACGATTGGATACAAATGCGAATTGGCACTTTACAAAGATTTCTCGAGATTACATTGGTTCACATGTTGCAATACGAGGCACCGGTGGAATTCTGATTGAAGGAAAAGTTCGACTTTATGGTGGATATAACTATGACAACCTTCTCATGGCTGTAGCACTTGCTGCTGAGAGCGGAATAGATCCTCTGGATATCTCAGCAATTCTTCCAATGTTATCTGGAGCCAATGGTCGTCTAGAAGCTGTTGCACTTGGGCAAAAATTTATTGCAATGATCGACTATGCACACTCACCGGATGCGGTTTCAAGAGTTTTGGAAACAGCTCACGAAATAACAGATGGTCGAGTAATTGCTGTTCTGGGCTGCGGGGGAGATAGAGATTCTTCAAAACGCCAACTAATGGGAAAGGCACTTCATGAAGGTGCCGATGTATCAATATTTACAAGTGATAATCCTCGAAGCGAGAAACCAAAAGATATCTTGGTTCAGATGGTTTTAGGTTTAGATATAAAGGAGCCTAGTGCAGTCATTGAGAATAGAACTCAGGCAATTAAAGCCGCTGTAGAGGAAGCCAAGGATGGTGATCTTGTCATTGTGTTGGGCAAAGGTCATGAAAAAGGGCAGGAAATAAATGGCGTTGTGCTTCCCTTCGATGATCGCATTGAGTTAGCTCGGGCAATTGAGGATAAGAAATGATTACTTTAACTGCAGGAGAGATTGCTCTCTTACTTGGAGGAGAGATCCACTGTGACAAAGATCTATTAGTTTCAAAGGCACCTGTCTTTGATTCGAGAAAAGCAATACCAGGATCAATTTTTCTGGCGCTAAAAGGAGAACACTTCGACGGACATGATTTTGCAGCTGATGCTTATCGCGCCGGCTCTGTCTTGTCTTTGACGACTAAACGCATTGATGGCCCATGCATTGTTGTAAAAGATGTTGTGCTTGCTCTGTCAACATTAGCAACATTTGTTCGCACGCGTTTAGAGAATTTAACCGTTGTTGGAATTACCGGATCACAAGGAAAAACCAGCACCAAAGATTTGCTCTCACACATGCTAGCTGCTGTTGGGCCCACAGTTTCACCTATCGGATCATTTAATAATGATCTAGGCCTTCCAATTACATTACTTGAATGCGATGAGAGAACGAGATTTTGTATTCTTGAGATGGGTGCACGCCATAAAGGTGACATTGCACGTTTATCACTGATCGCAAAACCAAATATTGGTGTTGTACTTACCGTCGGTTCTGCCCACTTAGGGGAGTTTGGTTCAGTTGAAGCTATTGCAGAGACAAAATCTGAATTGATTTCCTCACTTGATGACGGATCGACTGCAGTTCTTGGAACCTATGATTCATTCACACCGGAAATGGCAAAGCTTCATAACGGCAGAGTAATCTTCTTTGGAGATAACAAGGATGTCCGTGCCGCTGACGTAGAAATTCGAGAAGGTTGTCCTCATTTTGAACTTGTCACACCTGCAGGACGTGATGCAGTTGGAATGAGAGTTGTAGGCGCACATCAAATCGCAAACGCATTAGCGGTTGCGGCAGTTGGTACAGCTTTAGAACTTCCAATTGAATTAATTGCTAGTTCACTTTCTACAGCTGAAATAAAAAGCAAGTGGAGAATGGAGCTCCATGACATATTCGGGCTTCTCATAATCAACGATGCATACAACGCAAATCCTGAATCTATGTCGGCAGCGCTGCGGTCCCTCACTTTATTTGCCCAGGAACGTGGCGGCTCCTCATGGGCATTCTTAGGGAAAATGCATGAACTCGGCGAGTCAACAGCCTCTGCCCATAGAAACATTGGCACCCTTGCCCAGGAGATCGGAATCGATCACTTGGTTGCAATTAATCAACCGGAGTATGGCTCAAGTATGGGAGCCATGCGCGTGCACCATGTTGAAAACATTGCAGAAGCAGCATTAATGGTGGAGCATTTCTCGGCGGGAGATGTTGTTTTGGTAAAAGCTTCGCGTTCTGAGGGTCTAGAAATTTTGGCTCAAAAAATCGAAAATGATTGGCTAGATAAGAGCGGAGTTGAAAGTTGAGACAGATCCTCATATCAGGCGCATTTGCTTTGGTTTTTGCACTTTTTGGAACGCGGTTTTTAATTCGCATCCTGGAGAAAAAAGGTTTTGGGCAGATTATTCGTGATGATGGGCCAAGCACTCATCACATAAAACATGGAACACCAACCATGGGTGGAATTATTTTTATTCTCGCAAGCATACTTGGATATCTTTTCTCTCACTTAGTTACTTTAACTCCTGTTACAGCATCAGCATTGCTTGTTATAGGTCTTGTTCTTGCTTTGGGAGTAATTGGCTTTCTTGATGATTGGCTAAAGGTTTCTAGACAAAACTCAAGAGGACTTAAAGGCCGCTACAAATTAACCGGTCAGGCTCTTGCAGCGGGTGGTTTTGCTTACCTTGGTCTGCAATTTATGGACGAATACTCACTTACTCCGATTTCACAATATTTATCGGGCGTGCGGGAGACAACTATTTATCTCGGAACAACTGTTGTAATTCTTTGGATTATTTTGATGGTGATGTCTGCAAGCAACGGAGTAAACCTAACTGATGGTTTGGATGGCTTAGCTATTGGTGCGGCCATTATGGTTTTTCTCGCCTTTGTTTTGATTGGAGTCTGGCAGTTTGGTCAAAGCTGTGGATCCGAAGTAACAGCTGGCTGCTATGCAGTCAGAGATCCACTTGATCTAGCAGTACTTGCTGCAGCGTTTGCAGGGGCATGTACAGGCTTTCTTTGGTGGAACACGGCTCCTGCAAAAATCATGATGGGTGATACAGGATCACTTGCTTTGGGTGGAGCTATTGCAGCATTTGCCGCCACGCTGCGTGTCCAGTTGCTTCTGATACCACTCGGCGGATTATTTGTAATCATTACCTTGTCGGTGTTGATTCAAACTTTCTATTTCAAAATTAGTGGTGGTAAACGAGTATTTAGAATGGCACCGTTACACCATCACTTTGAATTAAAGGGTTGGGAAGAGATAACGATTGTTATTCGATTCTGGATCATTTCAGGCTTGTCCGTTGCCCTTGGTCTAGGACTTTTTTATGCACAATGGGTGGCGAAATAATCCATGACATCAAATATAGCCAACAAGAATTTCCTTATTTTAGGAGCTGGTGTAACTGGACTTTCAGTTGAACGTTCTCTTAGATCACGTGGTGGCAAAGTCACAATTGCAGATGATTACTCTGATGCAGGCATTAAAACCGAGGTAATTGACCTTAAAAAATTTGATGCAGTAGTTGTCTCACCTGGTTGGAAATTAGATCACCCTTTATTGATCAAAGCATTAAATAGTGACTTAGAAGTATTAAACGAAGTGGATTTGGCATGGCAGATAAAGTCTGAGATTGCTCCACATCAGAAATGGTTAGCAATCACCGGAACTAATGGAAAAACAACTGCTGTGGAGATGGTCGCAAAGATTTTACAAACGGCTGGAATAAAAGCAAAAGCCTGCGGAAACGTAGGGGAGACTGTGATAGATGCAGTTGATCAAGTAGATCCTTTTGAATATTTGGTTTTGGAACTTTCAAGCTTTCAACTGCATTGGGTAAAGACAGCAAAGTTTCACAGCTCGGCTATATTAAACATTGCCCATGATCACATTGATTGGCACGGCAGCTTTGAAATGTATGCGCAATCTAAGTTGTCACTACTTGATAAAAGCGAGATTGCCGTCCTCAATGCAGATGACGGTGAAGTCGTTACGCGTTCTGCCTCCTGGAAGGGGCGTAAAGTTTTTTTCTCCCTTAATACTCCGGCACCTGGTGAGATAGGAGTTGTTGAAGAGTTAATTGTTGATCGCTGCTTTGTCTCTGATCCAATTGAGGCCCAGATGATCTGCGAGATTAGCGATGTAAAACCTACAATCCCACATAATGTCTCAAATGCCATGGCCGCGGCCGCTTTGGCTTTATCAATTGATGTCCCACATGAAATAATTCAAAAGGCTTTGCAAGATTTCAGGCCAGGAAGACATCGTATAGAACTAATTCTAGAAAAGGATTCAATCGCTTGGATTGATGATTCCAAGGCAACGAATCCACATGCAGCAATTGCCTCTTTAAATTCACACTTATCTGTAGTTTGGATTGCTGGAGGTTTAACAAAAGGCGCTGACATGGAAGCTTTGATTCAACGCTGTAAGGGCCGGATCAAGGCAGCGATATTGATTGGCCAAGATTCAGTTTTGCTTGAGAACGCTTTACAAAAATTTGCCCCAGAAGTTCCGAGAGTCAAAGTTGAAACACCCAGTGGTTATTTAAAGGGCCAAGCAGATAATTCTCTAATGGAGCAAGTAGTTACTCATGCATTAATGTTTGCTACTTCAGGAGATAGCGTTGTTTTGGCTCCTGCTTGCGCATCGATGGATCAGTTTATTTCTTATGCAGATCGAGGGGATCGATTTGCTGCAGCTGTTAAGAAATTGGTGGCACATGCAAACTAAAAGGAAAGAAAACCTTTTTACCAAGCCAGTCAATCTCTATTACATGCTGGTGGGAAGCACGTTGTTATTAAGTCTTCTAGGTCTGATCATGGTTTTTTCAGCCTCTTCGATAGATTCGTTAGGAAGCAAAGGTTCCACTTACGCCATTGCAGTTCGTCAATTGGTCTTTTTGCTCTTTTCAATTCCTATGGCCTGGGTACTTTCAAGAATCTCACTCTTGCACTGGAAAGTTATTGCTCGCGGAGGAGTTTTAATCTCAGTCGTAATGCTCTTGTTTGTTCAAATTTTTGGTAATTCAACAAGCGGAAATCAAAACTGGTTGAGTTTAGGTTTTATCATCATTCAACCAAGTGAATTTGCTAAGTTCTTAATGATTTTGTGGGCTGGCTATGTTTTAGCTAAGCACGAGCGATCTGGACGAATTCACTCCAATGTCTTAGCGTTAATTACCCCAGCATTCTTCCTATGTATGGTTCTAATCTTGGCCGGAAATGATTTAGGAAGTGCATCAGTCTTCGGATTTATTCTGGTTGGACTTTTATGGGTTTCAGGTTTAAAGCTGCGGGTATTTGGTGTTGTACTTAGTGCTGGTTTTCTAAGTTTGGCACTTCTAGTTTTGACATCTCCCTATAGAGTTCAAAGATTCATCGCTTTTCTTAATCCATTTGCCGAGGATCAGTACAAACTCTATGGTTGGCAGCCCGCACATAGTCTTTTTGGGCTGGCAAGTGGAGGATTCTTTGGGGTGGGCTTGGGCGCTTCTCGCCAAAAATGGGGAAACCTCGCCGAAGCTCATACCGATTTCATATTTTCGGTAATTGGCGAAGAGTTAGGATTATTTGGAACTCTAGCCACATTATTTTTGATGAGCATCCTTCTGTTCTCTGTTTTTAAGATTGCCATGCGAGCCCAAGATCCAATGGTCAGATATGTTGGATCAGGAATCGGTTGCTGGATTGGGATTCAAACAGTTCTCAATATTGGATCGGCAATAAGTGTTCTTCCGGTAGTTGGAGTGACTTTGCCGCTGCTTTCTTATGGCGGCTCTTCACTCATTGCAACATATATGGCTATAGGTTTTGTACTTGGCGCGGCTCGACGAGATCCTGTGATCTATAAAGAGTTACAAGCTACGGGCAACAAATGGCTACAGTAGTTTTTGCAGGTGGGGGTACAGCAGGTCACATCCAACCTGCCTTAGCAGTGGCACGTGAATGGAAAAAACTGCATCCCTCAGATAAATGTTTGTTTATTGGAACTGCTAAAGGCTTAGAAACAACTCTTATTCCAGAGGCTGGCTTTGAGTTAAGAATAATTCCAAAAGTTGCCATTGCTAGACGGCCTTCTTTTTCATGGCTAAAAATACCTTTTGATCTGTTTTCATCTATTTCTAGTTGCCGAAAGATTCTTTCTAATTCTGATCTATTGATTGGATTCGGTGGATATGTAAGTGCACCGGCATATCTAGCCGCGCGCAGTTTAAAAATTCCAATAGTTATTCACGAGGCAAATGCCAAACCAGGCTGGGCCAACAAAGTTGGAGCCGTGTTTACTCCACATTTGGCTGTTGCTCATCCTGTGAGTAGTGGAAAATTCTCTGGCGCACTTTTGGCTGGACTTCCATTGAGATCAGATGTCACTTCGGCTTATGAGAATGCAAAAAAAGATTGGCTGCTAGCACGCGCAGAAGCTAAGGCACGATTAGGCGTTGCAGCCAAGGTTCCATTTATTTTTATCATGGGAGGATCACAAGGATCAATTGCGATAAATAATGTGATCGAAGAGTGCGTGGAATTTCTTCTAAAAAGTGGATTCAACGTTCTTCACTCCGTGGGTCGCCTCAATCAACTTCCAACATCATTGGATGGCTATAAAGCAGTTTCATATGTCGATCAGATGGCTGATGCATATTTGGCCGCTGATTTAATTATTGGGCGAAGTGGCGCGGTCACTTGTAGTGAATTTCGCGCTCTTGGCCGTTACGCTCTTTTCGTGCCTCTACCAATCGGAAATGGTGAACAGTTAGTTAATGCCTCTAGCCTTGTTAGCGCAGGAAGAGCAAGAGTTATTGATCAAAAACTATTTAACGCCAAGTATGTAAAAGAGAACATTGCCAGCCTCATTATTGAGTCGTCTCAATCTCCGGTATCTGGTAGCGGCGAAGATCTCATGGCAGCAGAGAAAATCGTTGCTCTAGCAGAGTATGCAATTAAAAAATGAAGCCAACGCTTTCGGTTTTAGTAGGTAAGCGAATTCACTTTATCGGCATTGGCGGTGCCGGCATGAGCGGATTGGCTCGCATCGCGTTAACGCATGAGATTACAGTTACTGGTTCGGACACAAAGGATTCATCGGTAATTTCTGCACTCGTTGCTTTGGGGGCGAAAATATCAACATCACATGCTTCAGAAAATGTGGATGGTGCAGACTTAGTCGTCTATTCCAATGCAATTTCACCAAACAATGTAGAGCGAATGCGTGCCGAAGAGTTGCAACTTCAGATGCTCACTCGCGCCTCTGCGCTATCAATCTTGATGTCAGAATCAAAAAGTATTGCAGTCGCTGGGACCCACGGAAAAACAACGACCTCTTCAATGTTAGCCGTTGCCTTGCAAGCTTGTTCGGCTGATCCTTCTTTTGCAATTGGTGGAAACATCACGGCCTCTGGTTCCAACGCCCACCGTGGAACGGGTGAAATATTTGTAGCCGAGGCAGATGAATCAGATGGATCCTTCATTGAGTATCGACCATTTGGGGCAATAGTGACCAATATCGAGCATGATCACGTTGATTTCTTCGAGACCCCAGAGGCAGTAGATAAAGCATTTGTGGATTTTGCAGAGACCATTCAAAAAGATGGCTTCCTTGTTTATTGCGCAGATGATTCGGGCGCGAAGAGGCTAGCAATGGATATTTCAAAATCCGGGCTTGAACAGATTTCATACGGTTTAAGTGAAACCGCAGATCTGCATATAGATCAGATAGAGCTTTTGGCGATGAGTTCTAGAGCACGAGCGATTTGGCATGGAAAAATGATTGGCATTATTGAACTTCAAGTGCCCGGTCAACATAACTTACTTAATGCAGCATCAGTATTAGCAACGGGTTTGAAGTTAGCGATGCCAGCGGCACAACTTTTGGCAGGCCTTGGGATGTTTCGGGGGACTGGACGTAGATTTGAGTTAAAGGGCACCGTAAACGGGATACGAGTTATCGATGACTATGGACACCATCCAACTGAAATACAAGTAACCCTAGAAGCTGCCCGCCGGTTCGCAGCAGATGGCCGATTGATAGTTGTATTTCAGCCACATCGTTTTTCACGCACTCGTGCATTTGCGCCAAGATTTTCAGAAGCGTTAGACAAAGCAGATCGCGCGATTGTTTTAGAAATATACGCCGCAAGTGAGAAGCCAATTGAAGGGGTTACATCCAGACTCATCACCTCCAAGATGGTTAGAGGAGAGTACATACCTAACTTTGTGGAAGTAACAGATTCTGTAGTTGCTTCAGCCCAACCAGGTGATGTGATCATGACACTTGGTGCAGGTGATGTAAGTTCACTAGCACCAATCATTGTAGAAGGCTTACAAAGGCGATTTGCTTAAATGAGAAGACGCTTCACATTAGTAGCCTTACCAATTTTAATGATTGCCGGTGCAACATATGCTCTGGGTTACTCAACTCTATTTACAGTAAGTTCAGTTGAAATCATTGGTTCACGATCAAATGTAAATCCTGGGGTTATAAAAGGTGAAAAATTAGCGCGAATCCAACCTAAAGTAATTGCAACTAAGTTTGAGAATTTAGCGTGGGTGAAAAAAGCCGAAGTATCGCGCGATTGGATTAGCGGGAAAGTCACGGTACGAATTCTTGAACGGACCCCGGTCGCTCTATATAACGGGAAAGCATTTGATGTAGAGGGTAAGAGCTTTCAACTTCAAAATGCTAACAGGTCCGACCTTATTCAGATCCAGGCGATCGATGCTACGTCAGCTTTGAAAGCAGTCGATCTGATTAACTCTCTAGATTCACAGTTAAGTCAAACATTGAAGTCAATCAAGGTCCAGAACTCAGGTTCACTGGACCTGCAATTGGCACAAGGAGAACGAATCCTTGAAGTTAAGTGGGGAATAAACAGTGAAAACGAGTTGAAAACCAGGGTTTATCAAAGGATTCTTGCCCTACCTGAAAACAATAAGATAACTAAAATTGATCTATCGGCACCACATGCACCGATCGTAAATTAAAAAATTCATCACATTTATTTGTTTCGCGACACGTTAAAGAATTCATGTCGGTGTTTGATAATCACCCTTGCGCGCTTTAGGTTCACCTTATTGAAAATCATTGAGCCGTAACTCTCAAGGTGAGGTTTAAGGTTCAAAAGGAGGAAGACACGTGGCTTCACCGCAAAATTATTTGGCTGTCATCAAAGTAGTTGGCATTGGTGGCGGTGGAGTTAATGCAGTCAATCGAATGATTGATGTTGGATTAAAAGGTGTTGAGTTCATTGCAATTAACACTGATGCACAACATTTGTTAATGAGTGATGCAGATGTAAAACTTGATATCGGTCGCAAGACAACTCGTGGTCTTGGCGCAGGTATGGATCCCGATAAAGGACGCGAAGCAGCACTTGATCATGCAGATGATATTGAAGAGATTCTTCGCGGGGCAGATATGGTTTTTGTAACTGCTGGCGAAGGTGGCGGAACTGGAACTGGCGCGGCTCCCGTTGTTGCAAAAATTGCTCGAGAGATCGGTGCATTAACAATTGGAGTTGTAACTCGTCCATTTTCTTTTGAAGCAAAGCTGCGATCAGAACAGGCAGATGTTGGTATTGAAGCATTGCGTGAAGAAGTTGATACGTTAATTGTTATCCCGAATGATCGCTTGCTTGCCATCTCTGATCGTCAAATAACTTTGGCTGATGCTTTTAAGAGCGCAGATCAAGTTCTACTCTCTGGAGTCCAAGGAATTTCCGAAATCATTACACAGCCTGGATTAATCAATCTAGATTTTGCAGATGTAAAAGCTGTCATGTCAGGTGCAGGATCGGCATTAATGGGAATCGGATCTGCACGTGGCGAAAACCGAGCAATCCGAGCAGCAGAGCTTGCAATCTCTAGTCCATTACTGGAAGCATCAATTGATGGTGCCATGGGAGTATTGCTTTCAGTTTCTGGTGGATCGGATTTAGGTTTGTTCGAAGTCAACGAGGCATGTGAGTTAGTTCAATCAGTTGTTCACCCAAATGCTAAGTTCATTTTTGGAACAACTATCGATGATGCTCTTGGTGATGAAATTCGTATAACTGTTGTTGCAGCAGGCTTTGAAGGTGGGCAACCAAAGAAGGTAGCAACACCTTCATTTGATGCCGCAACATTGGGTGGAGTGGCTGACCCTATTTCTGCTAATGATCCATTGGCTGTAGCCCTTGATTTAGATAATGAGCTACCAAGGCGCCGAGTCACTTTTGAAGAATTGGTAGCTGAGGATGAGATCGATATTCCTGACTTCATGAAGTAAGGAATTCTGCTTTGTCCTATTTTTTCACTGATCGAACCGGTGGCTTTAGTTCGGGCAGTTACGAATCTCTTAACTTTGCGGGCCATGTGGGCGATGATCCATTGAAAGTTAAAGCAAATCGAGCGACGTTACCAACCACTCAATTTATGAATCAAGTACATGGCAACGCTGTTGTCGTTGTCACGCAATACAGTGAAATTGAACCAACGTGTGATGCATTAGTAACGGCCAATCCTGATATTTCATTAGCGGTCATGGTGGCAGACTGCATTCCACTTTTACTTATTTCAGAGTCAGTTGTTGGCGCTGTCCATGTTGGACGCGCTGGCTTGGTGAACAGAGTTGCAATAAATTCTATTGAGGCAATGAGGGATTTAGGAGCAAAGCACATTCATGCCGTATTAGGACCTTCCATTTGTGGAAAATGTTATGAAGTACCGCTTGGGTTGCAGGAGGAAGTAACTGCTAATCATCCAGATTCTCACTCCACTACAAGGCATTCGACACCAGCCTTAGATCTCCAAGCAGGGTTAGTAGCAGAATTGATGGCACAGGATGTGAGTTTTGAGGCTTCGACTATATGCACCATGGAAAACGCTTCCTATTTTTCTCATCGCAGGCAATCACCGACTGGTCGGTTTGTGGGGGTAGTAAAAATATGAACAGAAAAGCCGAGTTAGAAGAAAACCTGAGAGAAGTTAAGAACAAGATTGCCTCTGTAGCAGATCACGAAGTGGTCTTAGTTGTAGTTACGAAGAGTTTTCCGGCAAGTGATGTGGAGATTTTAAGCCAACTCGGAGTTTGCGATTTCGGCGAGAATCGCGATTCTGAAGGAGCCGAAAAATCAAAGGTGGTCCCAGCCACATGGCATTTCCAGGGGCAGATACAAAGCAATAAACTCAAATCAATTACTAGCTGGGCATCTGTCATTCACTCATTAGATGAACTTCGACATTTTGAGTTGATAGAAAAGATTGCACCGCACCCACTTTCAATTTTTCTTCAGGTTTCACTCGATGGCGCCCATCATCGAGGGGGAGCCAAAAGTGAGGATCTATATGAATTAGCTAGGGCAATTGAAAACTCTTCAAAACATAGATTGTCTGGAATTATGTCGGTGCCACCATTATCAATGGATCCGGCCCGAGCCTACGAACAACTTCAACAGATTCACATGGAGTTTATGAGGGAGTTTCCCGGGGCGACCGGGTTATCTGCTGGCATGAGTGGGGACTATGAAATGGCCATTTCCTATGGAGCGACACATGTGCGAGTTGGCTCATCAATACTCGGTTCTCGCTCACCCCAGAGGTAACCTTTTCTCATGTCTAATGCAATCCGCCGTGTTGCCAACTACTTAGGTTTAATGGATGAGCCGGAATTTGATACCCCACAATCACAAGCACCAGCAAAATCAAGTGATGTGCGAATTAAGAGCCGAGAGCTTCGTCCAGTGCCAACTGTACGTAGGGGAGAAGTTGTAGAAACTGCTCCGCAGTTAGATCTTCCAACTTTAGATCGCATCATTACTTTGCATCCTCGCTATTACAACGAGGCGCGAACAATTGGTGAGCATTACCGCGAAGGCAATCCTGTCATTATCAATTTAACAGAGATGGATGAATCAGAGCATAAGAGACTTGTGGATTTTGCAAGCGGTCTTGCATTTGGATTGCATGGAACAATTGAGCGAGTAACTAAAAAAGTATTTCTTCTTTCGCCAGCAAATGTTTCAGTAAGCAGTGAAGACAAATCAGCTGCGGCACAAGCAAGTTTTTTTAACCAGAGCTGATCATGTTGAGCGTGGGCTCACTGCTAGCCAATATATTGCAGTTGTTCCTTTTTGCTTTGTTGGGGCGACTAATCTTTGATTATGTACAAATGTTTTCGAAAACTTGGCGCCCGCGTGGTCCCATTCTCTACTTGGTCGAGGCCATTTATACGATCACGGACAGGCCAATGAAATTCGTTGCGCGATTTGTTCCACCACTTCGTCTAGGCGCAATTAGTTTGGATATGAGTTTTATAGTTCTTTTTTTCGGAACTCAGTTATTGATCGGCTTCGTTAGCCGCCTTTAGATCAGGTCGATTTAGTTAAAACAACCTCTAAGCCGATTTCACTATCACCTATAGATATCGCGCCGTCACGGACCATTGACACTGCAAGAACCTCATTTTCAATTCGCGAGTGATCACTTTCAATCGCAGCAATAATTTCGGGAGTACCATTCCAAGCAACCTTGATGCGATCTGAAATGTCAAAGCCTTCACTTTTGCGTCGCTCTTGAATAAATCGGATCACCTCACGTACATTTCCAGCCAGAACCAATCTGGGTGTCAGTTGCAGATCAAGTGCAACACTCTCACCATCATGTGAAGAAACGCTCCAACCAGATTTTGGCACTTCAGTAATTACAAGATCTTCAAGCGTAATTGTCCAATCGGCAAGTGATATCGATCCTTGATTGCGCAGTTGCTTAACAAGTTCTGTCGGATCTACACCTGCGATCGCCTTTGCAATCTCTTGAACAGCTCCACCAAATTTTGCTCCAAGGCTCTTGAAATTTGCCTTAACGCTTACATCGACTAAATCTCCATCGGCATTAGCAATATCTTCTAGTTCCATAACGTTTAATTCATCGGCGATTTGTTCACGCATCTGTTCTGGTAGGTCAGACCACCCCTTTGCAGCGATCAGGGCTCGACCTAGGGGCTGTCGGATCTTGATACCTGATTCAGCTCGAGTAGCTCTTCCAAGTTCGACTATTCGACGAGTTAGCTCTACTTGTTTGCCGAGGTCACGATTAACTTCATGGCTCTTGGAGATTGGAAAGTCTGAAAGATGAACAGACAAGGGTGCTAATGGATCGGTTGGTCTGACTAGTTCTTGCCATACATGCTCTGTAATAAATGGGACAAGCGGTGCGAGCAGTTGTGTCAAAGTTACTAGACACTCATGCAAGGTTGCCAAGGCAGCAACATCTCCATCCCAAAAACGTCGACGTGAACGCCGGACATACCAATTTGATAGATCATCAATGAATTTTGCTAAATCGCGTCCAGCAACTTGTGAATCAAAACCTTCGAGTGCTTTATCGACGTTGGCAATTAAGAGATTAAGTTCGGAAATAATCCACTTATCCATTAATGGTCGATCTGCCAGTAATGGAGTTTGAGAGAGCTCAAAATTAGAGGCCTTCGCATATAAGGCATGGAATGAAACAGTGTTCCAATATGTCAGTAACGTTTTACGAACAACTTCATTCAAATTTTCATGTCCTACTCGCCTTGCTGACCAAGGCGATCCAGCTGCAAGCATGTACCAGCGAACAGCATCAGCACCGTGTTGATCCATGAGCGCCATCGGTTCGAGAACATTGCCCAAATGTTTACTCATTTTCCGTCCATCTTTATCCAAGATATGACCGAGGCATAGAACAGTTTTATAAGAGGATTGATCAAATACTAAAGTTCCAATTGTCATCAAGGTGTAAAACCATCCGCGAGTTTGATCAATCGCTTCACAGATGAAGTCAGCAGGATATGAGGCTTTGAATTTTTCAATCGAACCTTCTTTGTGAGGATAACCCCACTGCGCAAAGGGCATTGCACCTGAGTCATACCAGCAGTCAATTACCTCTGGGACCCGAATCATTGTTGAATCACACTCACTGCAATCAAATGTAATGTCATCAACAAAAGGTCTGTGCGGATCTAGGTTAGACAGTTCCTTGCCTGCCAGTTGACCTAATTCTTTAAGCGAGTCAACGCAGATCTCATGTTCATTTTCGCAACGCCAGATCGGAAGGGGAGTGCCCCAGTATCGATTTCGGGAGAGTGCCCAATCGATATTGTTATTTAACCAATCACCATATCGGCCCTCCTTAATAGTTTCAGGATGCCAATTAGTTGAAGCATTTTCTCGAAGCAACGCTTCCTTAATTGATGTGGTTCGGATATACCAAGAAGGTTGTGCGTAATACATCAATGCGGTGTGACAACGCCAGCAGTGCGGGTATGAGTGTTCGTATTGCTGGTGCTTATAAAGGGCTCCACTTGCTTTGAGCTCCTTTACTAAAGTTTTGTCTGCATCTTTGAAAAACATTCCGCCTACTACAGGAACTTCTTTAAGAAATCTTCCATCTGGAGCAATTGGATTGACCACAGGGAGTCCATAATTGCGACAGACCGCAAGATCGTCTGCGCCAAAGGCAGGGGATTGATGTACTAGTCCCGTTCCGTCTTCAGTGGTTACATACGTTGCTAGAACTACATAATGGGCATCTGGAATCTCAACGTAATCAAAGGGGCGTTGGTAAGTGATTTTTTCTAGATCCTTACCTAGCATCGTTTTCAAAATCTTTTTATCACCTTTTACCGACTCTATGAGGGCTTTAGCAACAACTAGTACTTCATCTTCTTGCTCTTCAACGCTTACCTGTACAACTACATATTCAACTTCTGGATGCACTGCGATTGCAGTATTTGAAACAAGAGTCCAAGGAGTTGTTGTCCAGACAAGAAGGCTTGCCTTTAATTTTTGAAATTCACCAGAAGTCACAGGGAAGCGGACGAAGACAGATGGATCGGTGACGGTTTCATACCCTTGAGCTAATTCGTGATCTGAAAGACCTGTTCCGCAACGTGGGCAATAGGGAGCAACACGATGGTCTTGAACAAGTAAACCTTTTTTCCAAATTTCTTTGAGCGACCACCAAACTGATTCAACATACTCCGGCGACATGGTCCAATATGCCTGATCAAAATCGACCCAGAAACCCATGCGGTCGGTCATTTCTGTAAATGCACTCACATGGCGCTGAACTGATTCACGGCATTTGTCATTGAATTGTGAAATTCCATATTTTTCAATATCGCCCTTGCCCGAGAATCCAAGTTCTTTTTCCACGGCAATCTCAACAGGAAGTCCGTGACAGTCCCAACCGGCTTTTCTTTCTACGTATTTTCCCTTCATCGTATGAAAACGAGGAAACACATCTTTGAAAACTCGAGCTTCAATATGGTGAGTTCCGGGCATTCCATTTGCTGTGGGTGGACCTTCATAGAACGTCCACGTCGGACCATCTTCACGGGCGTTAACGGTTTTTTCAAAGACAGAGTTCTCGCGCCAGAACTTTAAAATCTGGTGTTCAACTGCAGGCAGATCAACCGATGCAGATATCTGTCGAAACGACATTAAAAAACCCCCAGAGAAAATCATCTGGAGGGACGAAATCTGCATATGCAGTTTTCGCGGTACCACCCACCTTGCGTCTACACCTTGATGCATCCGCCGCTTTTGATCCCACTTGCTAGTTCTAGGTGAATCCTTGATAAAGGACCACTTCTTCTAGCAGGCTCGTGAGGTGATAGCCCCGTCATTGCCAGTTATGTGAGGAGTTCAGTCTAGATGATGGCTAGAAAATAAATTGCAACGTGGCGAAATTGGCAACACAGGGGTAATCGGCATAGGGTTCGCGACATGCCTAAGAAGCCTGTTAAGAAAGCGGTCGTAAAGAAGGCGGTAGCAAAGAAAGCCGCTCCGGCCAAAAAAGCTGTTAAGAAGGCGGCTAAAAAGGCGACTACCAGCAAGAAGCCGATCAAAAAAGCTGCTCCAGTTAAGAAGGCTGCTAAAAAAGCGATAGCAAAGAAAGCTGCTCCAGCAAAAAAATCTAGCGTCAAGAGCATTCCTGTAAAGAAGGCCTCGGGCAAAGGCTTTCCATCAAAAACAACTTTAACTGTTGATGAAAAATCTCAAACTGTTTCAGTTTCAACTGTAACTGCAACAGTTGTAGCCCCAGTTGTCGAAGAGCGACGGTTGGTTATGCCACCGCCACCACGACCTGTGAAAAGTGGAAAAAAGATTGCTCCACTCAAACCAATCAAGAGTGCACCAGTTCCTGTTGTTGCCACTGAAACTGAGACCCCGTGGTCGGCCGCAGAGCTCAAGGCTGTCAGAGCAGAGATTTCCAAAGAGCTAGATCGTTTGCGCAAAGAGCTGGCTATTGTCGAATTAGAAATGGACGAACTCATTCAAGAATCTGGTGAGGGCGCAGGCGATGACCAAGCTGATGCTGGAACTAAAACTTTCGAACGCGAACATGAAATGTCATTGGTAATCAACGCTCGTGACATGGTTTTACAAACTGAACGGGCTTTAGAGAGAATTGATTCCAAGAACTATGGAAATTGCGAAGAGTGTGGATCTCCGATTGGTAAAGCACGCCTTCAAGTATTTCCACGTGCAACGTTGTGCATGCTTTGTAAACAGAAGGAAGAGCGGCGCTAACTGTGCAGTATTGGCGCACACTTTATGGTGTTGCCTGGTTTGTTTGGGTTCTAGATCTTGCAACCAAGTTATGGGCCGTTAGCACGCTTTCGGATCGTTCCAACATCAAAGTCCTCGGCGATTTTTTTCAACTAACGCTAGTGCGAAACCCTGGAGCAGCTTTTTCAATTGCCGAGGGTGCGACAATCTTTTTAACTCTCTTCGGATTCTTTGTCTTGGCAATAATTTTCTATTACTCAGTCAAAATTACCTCTAAGGGTTGGTCGGTAGTACTTGGTTTGGCCATGGGTGGAATATTGGGAAACCTTGTAGATCGTATTTTTCGTGAGCCAGGCGTACTAAGAGGTCATGTAATTGATTGGCTCCAAGTGCCAAACTTCCCAGTGTTTAACATTGCTGATTCGGCAATAGTCGTGGCTGCTGGAATTTCAATGCTCCTGTCATTGCGAAATATTCCACCAATAACAAGAGTAAAGTCAGATTTATGAGTCAAAGAGAGCTGCGAACACTGTCAGTACCTGAGGGTGTTGCAGGAGAGCGAATCGATAGCGCCCTAACTCGGGTACTCGGTCTTTCCCGAACTTCTGTGGTGAAACTTCTAGAAGATGGCGACATCACAACAAATGGCAAAGTTATGCCAAAGTCAGAACGTGTGATTGCTGGCCAAGTAATCGAAGTATTGATGCCTGCTCCATTAAACAGTGAACCAATTCCCTTAACTCCAATTCAAGGTTTAAGTATTGTCTACGATGACAACGACATTGTTGTCATCGATAAGCCTGTAGGTTGCGCTGCTCATCCAAGTCCTGGCTGGACTGGTCCAACAGTAGTAGGGGCTTTAATGGCAGCTGGATACTCTGTTTCAACTTCTGGTCCTGCAGAAAGACAGGGAATTGTTCATCGATTAGATGTTGGAACCAGCGGCCTGATGATTGTTGCAAAAAGTGATCAAGCCTTTCATGCGCTAAAAGATGCATTTAGAAACAGGACTGTTTCAAAGATTTATCACGCACTTGTTCAAGGACATATGGATCCTTCCACCGGAACTATCGATGCACCTATCGATCGACACCCAAAAGAAGATCATCGGTTCGCAGTGGTTGCAACAGGTAAAGAGTCAATCACTAACTATGAAGTTATGGAGTTTTATCGCGCTGTATCAATGGTCAAGATTGAATTAGAAACTGGGCGCACTCACCAAATTAGAGTTCACTTTTCTGCGCTGCACCATCCTTTAGTAGGGGATACAACATATGGAGCAGATCCAGTTTTGGGAAAGAGCCTTGGGATGGCCAGGCCTTGGCTACATGCGGCCGAGCTTTCCTTTGCCCACCCTGTGACTCATTCCAAACTCAACTTCACGGCTCCATATCCTGCCGATCTCACACGCTCACTGGCGTTGCTTTCCGACGCGGTTCTGCCTTAGCCACTAATCTCGCCAATCATGTCTAAAGATAATTTCGTACATCTGCACGTACACACCGAGTATTCAATGCTCGATGGTGCTGCTCGTATAAATGAACTTATGGCAGAAGTGAAGTCACAGGCGATGCCAGCTATCGCGATGACTGATCATGGCAATGTGTTTGGGGCCTTTGAATTCTACAAAGCAGCAAAGAAAGCTGACGTAAAACCAATCATAGGAATTGAAGCCTATGTCGCACCAGAGTCACGCCTTGATAAGAAACGCGTGCAATGGGCTTCCGGAGGCGAAGATGATGTTTCCGGTGGTGGCGCTTACACGCATATGACTATTTTGGCAGAAAATAACGAAGGACTTTCAAACTTATTTCGGCTCTCATCACTTGCATCTCTAGAAGGTTATTACTACAAGCCACGTATGGATCGAGAGCTATTGGCAAAACATTCAAAAGGATTAATTGCAACAACGGGATGTCCTGGTGGTGAAATTCAAACCAGACTTCGAATGGGTGCCTATAAAGAAGCGATAAAAGCTGCAAGTGATTATCGCGATATTTTTGGAAGAGAAAACTACTTTTTAGAGGTTATGGATCATGGAATTGAGATTGAAGCACGGGTAAAAGATGACCTACTCAAGCTTGGTAAGGAGCTAGGAATTCCTTTCCTTGCTACTAACGATCTTCATTACACATTACAGACTGATGCACCTGCCCACGAAGCTTTATTGTGCGTTCAATCGGGATCAACGCTAGCCGACCCAAAGCGATTTAAATTCGACAATGATTCTTTTTATGTAAAAACTCCTGCACAGATGAGAGAGTTATTCAAAGATCTTCCAGAAAGTTGCGATAACACATTACTCATCGCCGAAAGATGCAATGTGACATTAAGAGAGGGTGAAAACCTTCTGCCACAGTTTGAAGTTCCATCTGGTGAAACCGAAGATACGTGGCTCAAAAAGCAGGCACAGTTAGGTTTAAAAGAGCGCATGGGTTCACGAATAACTCCAGCACATGAGGCTCGACTTGTTTATGAACTCGGCGTAATGGAGAAGATGGGATTTCCAGGTTACTTCTTAGTTGTTGCAGATTTAGTTGCTCATGCAAAGAAAGTTGGAATTCGCGTAGGACCTGGTAGAGGTTCGGCAGCTGGATCATTGGTGGCTTATTCACTTGGGATCACTGGATTGGATCCGATTGAACACGGTTTACTTTTTGAGCGCTTCTTAAATCCAGAACGTATTTCGATGCCAGATATTGATCTTGACTTTGATGAACGTCGAAGAAGTGAAATGATTCGTTATGCAACCAATAAGTATGGAGAAGATCGAGTTGCTCAAATCATTACTTACGGAACAATTAAATCTAAACAGGCGATTAAAGACTCAACTCGGGTGCTTGGCTATCCCTATGTAGTAGGAGAGAAGCTAACAAAGGCATTGCCGCCATCAGTTATGGGCAAGGACATCTCTCTATCTGGAGTGTTTGACCCAAAAGATGATCGATATGCCGAGGCCGGTGAATTTCGCTCACTCTATGAATCAGACAGTGATTCAAAGCGAGTCGTTGATACTGCCCGCGGCCTTGAAGGATTAAAGCGTCAATGGGGAGTCCACGCAGCTGGAGTAATTCTCTCGCGCGAACCATTACTTGATGTGATTCCGATTCATCGACGAGAAGCAGATGGAGCAATAATCACTCAGTTTGATATGGGCGCATGTGAAGCAACGGGTTTACTCAAGATGGATTTCTTGGGCCTTCGAAATCTCTCTGTTTTAGATGATTGCCTTCTTAATATAAAGGCAAATAAGGGAATTGAAGTTGTTTTAGAAGATTTAACATTAGATGATCCTAAAACCTATCAACTGCTCAGCCGCGGTGAAACTCTAGGTGTATTTCAACTCGACGGCGGACCTATGCGACAACTACTAAAAAGTTTATCGCCAGATTCTTTCCAAGATATCTCTGCGGTGATTGCACTGTATCGACCAGGGCCAATGGGTGAAAACTCTCACAACCTTTACGCAGATCGCAAGAATAATCGAAAACCAGTAGAACCAATCCATAATGAACTTTCCGATTCATTGCAAGAGATTCTTGGCGATACATATGGATTGATCGTGTATCAGGAACAGGTAATGGCTATCGCCCAAAAAGTTGCCGGATTCTCACTTGGCCGCGCAGATCTTTTGCGTAAGGCGATGGGAAAAAAGAATAAAGATATTCTTGATAAAGAGTACGTTCCTTTCGAAGCTGGCATGAAGACCAATGGTTATTCAACCGCTGCCATCAAGCGACTTTGGGACACACTCATTCCATTCTCTGATTACGCCTTTAACCGTGCTCACTCGGCCGGTTACGGAGTAGTTTCTTATTGGACTGCTTACTTAAAGGCTAACTACCCAACGGAATACATGGCCGCTCTTTTGACTTCCGTTAAGGATGACAAAGATAAATCTGCGCTCTATCTTTCAGAATGTCGTCGAATGGGAATCAAAGTTTTGTCTCCAGATGTAAATGAATCTGATGCTGAATACACTCCTAGAGGAGTAGATATTCGATTTGGATTGGCCGCTATTCGAAATGTTGGTGAAGGTGTTGTGGCTTCGATTAAGTCGGCTCGTGAAACCAAAGGAAGATTTACTTCCTTTGGTGACTTCTTAGCAAAAGTTGATGCTCAGGTCTGCAACAAGAAAACAATCGAGTCCTTGATCAAGGCTGGCGCTTTTGGCTCCTTAGGTTCGACTAGAAAAGGCCTTATTGCAGTCCACCTTGAAGCAATTGATTCAGTTATCGAATCCAAACGTGCTGAAGCTATTGGACAGTTTGATCTTTTTGGCGGTGAAGAAGTGACGGCTGTTTCAGGATTAGATATTGAAATTCCCGAAGGCGAGTGGGAAAAGTCGATTTTGCTTTCTTACGAAAGAGAGATGCTTGGGCTCTACGTCTCAGATCACCCTCTGCTTGGTGTTGAACATGTTTTGCGTGCAAATACTGATTTAACAATCAGTGAATTAGTAGATGATGGCGCTCAACATGAATCGATTGTAACAATTGGCGGTTTAATCACAAGCGTGGTGAGAAAAGTTTCACGCCAGGGAGCTTCTTGGGCAGTAGTTACTGTGGAGGATTTAGAGGGCTCACTTGAAGTTTTGTTCTTTGCAAATACTTACAATCAATACTCAATTACATTGATAGAGGATCGAATTGTGACGATCAGAGGCCGAGTCGATAGGCGAGAAGATGCATTGAGGTTTACTGCACTTGAAATGTCGATACCAGATGTTAAGTCAGGTCCTGTTGGTCCACTTGTAATTAGCCTTCCTATTGCACAGTGCACACCGCCAGTAGTTGAGAGAATTAAAGAGATCCTCAGGTCTCATCCTGGAAAGCGAGAAGTGCATCTGCAGTTACGTGAGAATGGAAGTAGTACAGTCATGAAAGTCGATGCACTGATTACTGCCTCGCCCAGTTTGAGCGCTGATTTGAAATCTATCTTGGGACCCAACTGCTTGGTTTAGAAGCCTTCGGCGAGATTTATCATCGAGCCGATACGATTAACACATGATTCGCACCGTTGACCTACGCGGAAAGGCGCTATCAAAGGCGGGCTACTCCGCCCAACTTCCACGGGCAAATTTCAACATTGATCAAGCCCTAGTTTTAATTCAACCCATTTTGGATAGGGTAAAAAATGGAACAGAGTTAGATCTAATTGCGCTTGCACAAGAGTTTGATGGAGTAAAGCCATCGGCTATAAAAGTCTCACAAACAGATTTAGATATGGCTTTGCAAAATCTTGATCCAGAAGTTCGTCTTGCTCTTGAACTCTCAATTGTGCGCATCAAGAAAGTGCACAATGATCAAGTACGAAGCGAAAGTACAACAACGGTTGTTGATGGGGGAACGGTCACTGAGAAATGGATTCCTGTTGATCGAGTAGGACTTTATGTTCCTGGGGGGCGTGCGGTTTATCCCAGCAGTGTGATGATGAATGTCATCCCAGCTCAGATTGCAAAAGTTTCATCGATTGCAGTTGCTTCACCGCCTCAAAAAGAGTTTGGTGGTTTACCTCACCCAACAATTCTTGCAACCTGCGCGCTTTTGGGAGTTACAGAGGTTTACGCAGTTGGTGGTGCACAGGCAATTGCACTCTTTGCCTATGGCATGGAAGGCGTGTGCGAAAAAGTAGATCTCGTTACGGGTCCTGGAAACATTTATGTTGCTGCTGCAAAAAGAGCTCTTAGGGGAATCATTGGAATTGATTCAGAGGCAGGTCCAACAGAGATTGCAATACTGGCAGATTCGACTGCGCTGCCTGGTGATGTTGCAGCTGATTTAATCAGTCAAGCTGAACACGATGTAATTGCTGCAGCGATTTTAGTTACTGATTCGCTAGAGCTTGCCGAGAAAACTGTAAAGGAGTTAGAGATACGTGTGGCGGCAACTAAACACTCTGATCGTATTCGACAGGCCTTAGCGGGAGTGCAATCTGCCATCGTTTTGGTAAGTAATATTGAACAAGGCATTGATGTAGTAAATGCATATGCCGCTGAACACTTAGAGATTCAATGTAATGACGCAGCCTCAGTTTCCTTAAAGATTAGGAATGCGGGTGCAGTTTTCATTGGTCGCTTCACTCCGGTTTCACTGGGAGATTATTCGGCGGGCTCCAACCATGTTCTACCGACAGGTGGATGTGCGTGTCATTCAAGCGGATTATCGGTGCAAACATTTTTACGTGGATTGCACTTTATTGAGTACTCCAAAGAAGCCTTTAATCAAATTGCTAAAACAGTAGTAACTCTTGCTACAGCTGAGGATTTGCCAGCACACGGAGAAGCAATGCTTGCTAGATTTGAGAAATTGTCATGAGTTGGCCAAATTGGTTACCCCTTCGGGAAAACCTGCGATCACTCTCACCATACGGTGCTCCTCAAGTTCCAGCTCAAGCGTTTCTAAATACAAATGAGAATCCATTTCCACCATCTGCGCAATTACAAGCTGCAATAACCAAAGCAGTCTCAGATGTAGCATCTCAGCTCAATCGTTATCCTGATCGAGATGCCGAGCTATTACGTTCCAAACTAGCATCGTATATAAATAATCTCAGTGGAACAGATTTTACTTTCAATAATATTTGGGTAGCTAACGGTAGCAATGAAGTAATTCAATCACTCTTTCTCGCATTTGGTGAGGGCTCAGCATTAGGTTTTACACCCTCGTATTCAATGCACGCTCTGATCGGCAAAGTAAGTAATACGGTGTGGATTGATGGTTTCCGTGATTCCGATTTTACACTCAATACAAAAGAGGCCATCAATCAGATTCTTTTGCATAAGCCTGCAATGACTTTTGTTACTACGCCGAATAATCCCACCGGTGGCGCCGTTGCACTAGCAGAGATTGCCAAGATCGCCGATACCGTTAAAACTCTAGGAGGCCTACTAGTTGTCGATGAGGCATACGCTGAGTTCTCAAAGGAGCTTTCAGCTGTCACTTTGATTGCAAAAAACCCTCACGTAGTTGTTGTTAGAACGATGAGTAAAGCTTTCGCATTTGCGGGCGCTCGAGTTGGATACTTGGTAGCTGATCCAATGGTTAAAGATGCAATGATGATTGTCCGTCTTCCTTATCATTTAAGTTCAATCACGCAGGCGGTAGCACAGGTAGCGCTAGATTTTAAAGATGAGTTGTTGGCTGGAGTCGAAACTTTGATTCAGTCCAGAGAATCGCTGATTACTTCTCTTTCATCCTTGGGATTAACGACTGTGAAAACCGATGCCAACTTCATTTTGTTCACAGGTTTCAAGCAAAATGCCCGGGAGTTATGGTCAGATCTGCTCAAAAAGGGAGTTCTGATTAGAGATGTGGGATTATCAGGACATCTAAGAGTAACTATTGGAACTGAAGCTGAAAATAAGTTATTTATATCCGCCCTAAAAGAACTAATCTGAAGGAGATAACGATGAGAACAGCGCGCGTTGAAAGAAAAACCAAAGAGTCACACGTAATCGTTGAACTTAATTTAGATGGTCAAGGTGTTATTGATGTTGCCACGGGCGTTCCCTTCTTTGATCACATGATGTCTCAGTTGGGCAAGCACTCTGGTTTTGATTTAATGATAAAAACCAAGGGAGATGTTGAAGTCGATTCACACCACAGTGTCGAAGATACATCTCTTGCATTTGGACAGGCATTGCGTGAGGCGCTGGGAGAAAAAATCGGAATTCGCCGCTTTGGAGATTCAATGGTGCCACTTGATGAAGTTTTGGTTCAGGCGGCAGTAGATCTATCTGGTCGTTCATACCTTGTTCACCGCCAGCCAGAAATTGTTGAACTTATTGGTACGTTCGATACAACTCTTGGTAAGCACATTTGGGAATCAATTGTTGCTGAAGCACGAATTGCATTACATATTCGAGTTCTTGAGGGTCGAAATGCTCACCATGTGTTTGAAGCACAGTTCAAGGCCGTAGCACGTGCGCTACGAGATGCAGTTTCACTAGATGGCAGAGTGGCAGGAATTCCTTCAACTAAGGGCTCTCTTTGATCGCAATTCTTGACTATGGATCTGGCAATTTACGATCTGCAGAACGTGCATTTGCAACAACGGGTCAAGAGGTTGTTCTCACATCTGATCCTGCAATTGCCATAGAAGCAGATGGTTTGGTCGTTCCTGGGGTAGGAGCTTTTTCCTCATGTATGAATGGAATCAATGCCATCAATGGCGTATCTATTGTGCAAGAGCGATTGCAAAAAGAGCGTCCGGTTTTAGGTATTTGTATCGGAATGCAGATTATGTTTTCTCAAGGAACTGAAAATAGTCAGGGGCAGCCCTTCAAGGGCATTGGTATTTGGAATGGTGTCGTTGATCGTCTCAACGCTCCGATACTTCCGCATATGGGTTGGAATACTGTTGAAGCCGATCCCAACTCGGTACTTCTTAAGGGCATTGAAGAAGAGTCTTTTTATTTTGTACATTCCTTTGCAGCTAAATTCTCTGTGGGGGAAAAGCAAAGCTGGAGTTTTTACGGTGAGAGATTTCTTGCTGTAGTTGAAGATGGTTATGTATGTTCCACACAATTTCATCCTGAAAAATCTGGAACCGCAGGGCTGAAACTAATTAGAAATTGGGTCGATTCATTATGAGAGATTTTGATCTACTCCCGGCAGTTGATGTAAAGGACGGCCGAGCCGTTCGCCTAGTTCAGGGTGAGATATCTAAGGAAAGCATCTACGGTGCTCCATTAGATGTTGCATTAGATTTTCAGTCTGCCGGGGCAACGTGGTTGCATCTAGTTGATTTAGATGCAGCATTTGGTCGCGGTGAAAACTCTCTTTTGTTAGCAGAAGTTGTCGGCAAGTTAGATATTGATGTCGAACTGTCGGGTGGAATTCGAGATGATGAATCTCTTACTCGAGCCCTTGCAACAGGATGTCGACGAGTAAATCTAGGTACGGCCGCACTTGAAAATCCTGAATGGACCGCCCGGGTTATTGCCCAGCATGGAGATCGCATTGCAGTCGGTCTAGATATCCGCGGCCAAACGCTTGCAGCACGTGGTTGGACAAAAGAAGGAGGAGATCTTTACGAAACAATTGCACGTTTAGACAGCGATGGATGTGCTCGTTATGTCGTAACTGATGTTGCAAAAGATGGAACACTCATGGGACCCAACATAGAGCTATTGAAATCTGTTTGTTCTGTGACAAAAAAGCCTGTAATAGCTAGCGGCGGTATTGCAACGCTTGAAGACATTTCAACCCTGGCCAATCTTCAAAGTATTGGCATCGAGGGAGCAATTGTTGGCAAAGCCTTATATGCAGGCGCATTTACTTTGGAGCAAGCATTAAAGGCGAGTAGGGGGAAGTGAAAAACTTATGACTCTGTCTGTTCGAATAATTCCCTGCCTAGATGTAACCGATGGTCGAGTAGTAAAGGGAGTTAATTTCACCAACCTTGTTGACGCAGGTGATCCTGTAGAAATGGCATCACTATATGATGTTGAGGGCGCCGATGAATTAACTTTTCTAGATATTTCTGCATCATCATCTGGGCGTGAAACCACACTCGATATTGTTCGTAAAACAGCTGAACAGGTATTCATACCATTAACTGTTGGTGGCGGTATTCGCTCAGTATCTGACGTAGATAAATTGCTTCGAGCTGGCGCAGATAAGGTTTCAATTAATACATCTGGAATTGCGCGGCCAGATTTGATTGCAGAGATTGCTGATCGTTTTGGCTCTCAAGTACTTGTGCTTTCAGTAGATGCAAGAAGGGCGCGAACGGAATCAGGTTTTGAAGTCACAACCCATGGTGGAAGGGAAAGTTCTGGGATCGATGCTCTGCGTTGGGTTGAGAAAGCATGCGAACTTGGAGTTGGTGAGATTTTATTAAATTCAATGGATGCAGACGGAACCAGAGCTGGATATGACATTGGAATGATTGCCGCGGTGCGATCAGTGGCAAAGGTTCCTCTAATTGCAAGCGGGGGAGCCGGCGCCCTTTCTGATTTTGCTGCTGCCCTAGATGCTGGGGCTGATGCACTGCTTGCAGCAAGCGTCTTTCATTTTGGTACTCATCGAATTGGCGATGTAAAGGCCTATTTAGCTAAGCACAATTATTCTGTGCGCAACGTTGTAGCAACATAGGGCAGAATTATCCTATGAGCACATTAGATCCAGCGATCCTTGCCTTGCTCAAAGATTCGACTTCACTGATTCCAACGATCGTTCAAGACGATTCATCGCTAGAGATTCTGATGCTCGCATATTCAAACTCAGAATCGCTTGCATTAACACTTCAAACCGGGAAAGCAACATATTGGAGCCGAAGCCGAAAAGAATTATGGGTAAAGGGTGCAACCTCAGGCCACGTTCAATCGGTCGTCGCGGTTTCACTAGATTGTGATGGCGATTCAATCTTGTTTCGTGTAAATCAAACTGGACCTGCATGTCACACTGGAGAATTAACCTGCTTTCATACTCCATTGAATTTAGGATCTCAATGAATTTGGAAGAGTTTCGTTCCTACGCGAAAGAGTTTAATGTAATCCCTGTTTCACGCAGACTTCTTGCCGATGGGGAGACACCTGTTGGGGTTTATCAAAAACTTACAAAGAATGTAGAGAATACATTTCTTCTTGAATCGGCCGAACATGACGGAAGTTGGTCGCGATATTCATTTATCGGCGTTCGAAGCGAAGCAACATTAAGTGAAGAAAATGGTCTTGCCTATTGGCAAGGCGTTGCACCAGCTGGAGCTCCAAGTGGGATCGATCCGCTTATGGCATTAAAAATCTGTGCTTCACATTTGCGTTCGCCTCAAATCCCTGGCTTGCCTCCATTGACTAGTGGACTCGTAGGTTTCATGGGCTATGACGTAGTTCGGCGTCTAGAAAAACTACCTAACCTAACGACAAAAGATATTGAACTACCAGAGTTATCTTTTATGCTCACAAGTGATCTAGCTGTTCTAGATCACAGCGATGGAACAATCACTCTTATCGCAAATGCAGTTAATTGGGATGGAAGTGATGATCGAGTAGACCAGGCTTACGCTTCGTGTCAGAGCCGCCTTGATCAAATGGAGTCAGATTTGGCCTTACCGCTTACTCCTGAAGTAAATCGAATACCTGAATTTGCAAAGCCTAAATATGATGCAAATATTTCTTCGGAGAATTTCAAAACTAGTGTTAAAAAAATCAAGGAAGAAATTCTCTCAGGAGAGGCGTTTCAAGTAGTTCTTTCGCAACGTTTTTCTATGCCATCTCATGCCGATGCATTGGATGTATATAGAATGTTAAGGTTGAATAATCCTTCACCGTACATGTATCTCTTTAGATTCAGTGCCGGAATAGAAATTGTCGGTTCAAGTCCAGAGGCGCTCGTTAAAGTAAACCAAAAGGATGTAATGATTCATCCGATCGCTGGAACACGTAGACGTTCGCAGAATCCTCAAGAAGACGATGCTTTAGCGCAAGAGCTTTTGGCAGATCCAAAGGAGCGCGCTGAACATTTAATGTTGGTTGATCTAGGCCGAAATGATTTAGGAAGAGTGTGCGCGCCCGGCACAGTTGAAGTCGTCGATTTCATGCACATCGAACGTTATTCACATGTTATGCACATTGTTTCTACTGTAACGGGAAAGCTAAAGGAAGGTGCATCGCCAACCGATGCTCTTTTTGCAGTTTTTCCAGCCGGCACATTATCGGGGGCTCCTAAACCACGAGCGATGGAGATTATTGAAGAACAAGAAAATATCCGTCGCGGAATTTATGGCGGAATAGTTGGATATATCGATTTTGCAGGCAATTTAGATACGGCTATTGCAATACGAACTGCATTGATTCTAAATGGAACTGCCTATGTACAAGCAGGTGCTGGAATTGTTGCCGATTCTGATCCAGAGAGTGAAAATCAAGAGTGTCATAACAAGGCCGCTGCAGTCCTAAGCGCTGTCCATGCCGCAAATAGTTTGGTCAAAAACTGATGCGTGAATTAATACCAGTATTTATTTCAATTGTTGTAGTAATTGGGCTGGTGCTTTTACTGAGTTCAAAATTCAAACTTTCGAATAGATACGAAAGAAAGCCCCGTGAACTAAACACTTGGAATGCTCAAGATCACGGAATAGATCCAACAGATGATGAGAAAAAATGAGTGCTCTAGATTCAATCATTGCTGGCGTGCGCGAAGATTTGGAACAAAGACGAATCCCAATGGGACAGCTCCTTGAAGGCGTGGAGTTGGCACCTAAGGTCCGCACTTGTTTGCCCTCACTGCTAACTCAAGAAATTTCCGTTATTGCTGAAATCAAACGATCATCTCCAAGTAAAGGCTCATTGGCACCTATCAGCGATCCTGCAGGATTAGCTGCAACCTACGAACAAGCAGGTGCATCGGTTATCAGTGTGCTGACTGAACAAAGACGCTTTGGAGGATCTTTAGCCGATTTAGATGTCGTAAGAAAAGCAGTACAGATTCCAATCCTGCGTAAAGATTTCATGATTAGCGAGTATCAATTCTATGAAGCACGTGCACACGGCGCCGATGTTGTGCTGCTAATTGTTGCAGCCCTTGGACAAAATCAATTGGATGACTACTTTCAATTAAGCAAAGAACTTGGAATGAGCGCCCTAATTGAGGTGCACACTCACGATGAACTTGAAAGGGCGTTAGAGATTTCTCCGGAGATCATCGGCGTTAATTCTCGTAACCTAAAAACTCTAGAAGTAATTACACAAGCCTTTGCAGAATTGATTCCGCAAATACCATCTGGGATAGCTCGCGTCGCAGAATCTGGGATTTCAAAAAGAGAAGACGTAATATTTGCCCATGAATGCGGAGCAACGGCGATCCTTGTAGGCGAGGCGCTTGTACGTGCAGATTCGCCATCAGTTGCGATCAATCAATTGCTCGGTAGGCTTTAGTAGTGGAGAGTTTTGATGTCTTAGGACACTTTGGCCAGTACGGTGGACGATTTGTGCCTGAGGCACTTATCGAAGCTTTAGATGAATTAGAAGCTGTACATAACCAAACACAAAAAGATCCAGAATTTCTTGCTGAGTTAGCAGAACTGCATCGCACATACACAGGCCGTCCCAGCATCATTACTGAAGCCAAGAGATTTTCAGAGCACGCCGGTGGGGCACGTATTTTTCTAAAGCGCGAGGATCTCAACCACACCGGAAGCCACAAAATAAATAACGTACTCGGTCAGGCGCTTTTGACTAAACGAATGGGCAAGAAACGAATAATTGCAGAAACTGGTGCTGGACAACATGGAGTAGCCGCAGCAACAGCGGCAGCACTGATGGGTTTGAAGTGCGTTGTTTACATGGGCGAAGAAGATACTCGCAGACAGTCACTCAATGTTGCCAGAATGAAGTTATTAGGGGCAGAAGTAGTTGCAGTCACTTCTGGATCAAAAACTTTGAAGGATGCAATCAATGAAGCGATGCGTGATTGGGTTACAAATGTTCATGACACGCATTACATGCTTGGCACCGTCGCAGGACCTCATCCATTTCCAACTATGGTCCGTGATTTTCATAAAGTAATTGGTGAAGAATCACGCGTGCAGATGCTAGAGATAACTGGTCGACTTCCTGATGCGGTTCTAGCCTGTGTTGGCGGAGGATCTAATGCAATAGGAATATTTAACGCATTTATACCCGATGAAAATGTCAGATTGATTGGATTAGAAGCAGGTGGTGATGGAGTAGAGACAGGTCGCCATGCCGCAACAATTACGGGAGGAACTCCCGGTGTTCTCCATGGAACTCGCTCATATGTTCTCCAAGATAAGAATGGGCAGACAGTTGAATCACATTCAATCTCTGCCGGTCTTGATTATCCAGGTGTAGGTCCAGAGCATGCTTACTTACATGATGTCGGACGAGCCGAGTATCGAGCAATTAATGATGATGCGGCTATGAATGCATTTGCTCTTCTTAGCAAAACCGAAGGAATAATTCCTGCAATCGAAACAGCTCATGCTTTGGCTGGTGCTTTGATTATTGGAAATGAACTTGGACCTAAAGCTAACTTGCTCATCAATCTTTCAGGTCGCGGAGATAAAGATGTGCAGACTGCGGCGCAGTACTTTGGAATTCCGCTTTAATGACGGCTTTAGATTCTGTATTAGTAAAGTGCCGCACAGAAAATCGCGCAGCACTCATTGCCTACATTCCGGCAGGTTTTCCATCTAGACAAGGTTGCCTAAAGGTCATTCAAACCTTAGTAGATGCCGGTGTCGATGCAATTGAAATAGGTTTTCCTTATAGCGATCCCGTAATGGATGGTCCAGTTATTCAAGAAGCTGCTGATATCTCTCTTAAGGCTGGGACAGGTGCAGCAGAGGTGTTTGAAGCTCTAAAGGTTGCATCCGATACTGGAACGGCCTCAGTTGTCATGACGTACTGGAATCCAATTGAACGATATGGTGTCGAAAAATTTGCTGCATCAATTGCAGAAAATGGTGGCGCTGGTGTGATTACTCCAGATTTAACAATTGAAGAGTCCGAATCATGGTTGGCGGCAACAAAAGCTAATTCCATAAATCCAATATATGTTGTAGCACCTAGCACCAAGGATCCACGTTTGGCTCGAGTTACTTCTAAGACTGGAGGATTTATCTACGCTGCTAGCTCAATGGGAGTTACTGGTACAAGAGAATCAGTTTCAATTGATGCAAAGGATTTAGTTTCTAGAATTCGAAAAGTAAGTGATCTTCCTGTTTGCGTTGGCTTGGGAGTTTCAACTCGCGAGCAGGCAAAGTCTTTAGCTGCATATGCCGACGGTGTGATAGTTGGCTCTGCATTCATCAAACTCTTACTTAATGCTAAGGATGAAAAAGCAGGCTTAGAGGCTGTTTCACAGTTGGCCAAAGAACTGGCAATTGGAGTGCGAGAAGGTCGATAGACTACACTGTAGTTTTTCAGGAAGATTCAATTTTCATTCGGCTTAGACGGCAATCACTGGGGGATTCGGTTACGATTATGACTATGTCAGAGCCTCTTATTATCAGTGCGCGTCGCGTGCGTAATGCATATCTGACAATGCTTATCTCTGCATCTTTAAGTCTATTTGCGGCCATGGTCTTATCGATTGACGCTTTTAAACTCGCTAAAGATGAAAATACTGAACTTTCTTGCAGTATCAATGCCGTCGTTTCTTGTAGCAAAGTAGCGTTATCTTGGCAGTCAACGGTTTTTGGATTTCCTAACTCCTTTATCGGATTAATGTTTGAGTCAGCAGTCATTACTATCGCTATTGCAGGGTTAATGCTTGTTCGCTTTCCAAACTCCTTATTGCGAATTGCATTTTTTGTCTATTCGGCGGCGCTAGTTTTTGCACTATGGTTATTCTCTCAATCATTCTTTGTAATCAAGGCTTTTTGTCCTTGGTGCATGCTGGTGACGGTTTCAACAATCTCCGTGTTTACAAGTATCTTGAGAATCAATATCTATCAGAACTCTTTTAACTGGAAAGAACCGAGTCATCAGAGGATTCTCAGTTTCATACTCCAAGGTCGCGACTATGTAGTTGTGGCATTCATTTATGCGGTAATAGCGGCGGCAATAATCTGGAAGTACGGGACTTATCTCTTACCTGAATTTCTCTATAGCTAACCTTTCGATTCTAGAATTGGATCGTTAGATCACCTCTGAATCGTGGGGAAATATCTCTCATATATTTGTGTCATCGGCTCGCTCATGACGAGAATTTCTGCATAATTCTGGGTGGTTTGGATTTGGCAGCAGAACATCTTTATCTATACTTAAACCGTTGGGTCGAACCATTGGGTCGGTTTTGATTCAAATAACTCAAATGAATTGATGGGGGATCTTTAATGGCAAAGCAACTGGGGAAGAGCGCAGACAACACAAATCGTTGGATTGTCCTAGCGATGGTCTTACTTGTTCTTGGAACTGGCGTTGCATTTTCCATCATGGGACAAAACAATAAAGAGAATGCACCCTTAAATGGCCTTGATGGAATCACCTTGAAACCAGCGGTAGCATCGAGTATCGATGTGGAAAATGGATCTGCAATCACATTTAATCCTGGCCTGACAACACAGGTAGATGTTTGGGAGGATCCTCAGTGTCCATCGTGTAAGAGATTTGAAGATATAACTGGTGAGTATCTGAATTCTTTAGTGAGAGATGAAAAGGCAACAGTGCGATTCCATGTTCTATCATTTTTGGGACCAGAATCTGTCCGTTCCGCCAATGCTGCATTTTGTGCAGCCGATGAGGGGCACTTTTTAGATTTTCATGATGCTCTCTACAAAGTGGAAACACCAGGAGAGGGTTCGGGCTTTTTAACAACGGAGGTTCTTCTTAAAATCGGAGAGAAGATCGGTATTGAATCTACAAAGTTTAACGATTGCGTCTCTCAAGGATCTAAATCAGATCTAGTTAAAGCCCACTATGACTCTATGGGCAAGTTTGGGGTTCAGGGAACGCCGACTGTTTTTATTAATGGAAAAGTTTGGAAACCAAGCCCAAGTGGCTTCAGTTTGGACGAGTTCCGTTCAGCTGTTGAGGCTGGATAAAACTTGAACTTTGCCTTTCCAACGCCATCTGTTTCGGCGTTAGAGATTGGTCCACTCACCATACATTTTTATGCACTTTGCATCATTACCGGTATTGCAGTTGCAATCTGGTTGGGAGATAAACGTTTCAAAGCGAAGGCTTCACAAGGCGAGTCGATCGTTGCCGAAGTTGCGATCACTGCAGTTCCTCTCGGAATAATTGGCGGTCGCCTCTATCACGTGCTCACTTCACCAAGTGCGTTCTTTGGCGAGAATGGTCAGCCAATAGATGCACTAAAAATTTGGGAGGGTGGACTCGGAATTTGGGGTGCAATCTCCATTGGACTTTTCGGAGCTTTTTTACGATACCGAATGTTACAAAAAAAGTTCAATCTTCCATCTTTTGCGGTGTTCGCGGACAGCCTTGCTCCGGGAATACTATTTGCCCAAGCAATCGGTCGTTTTGGAAACTGGTTTAATGGTGAACTTTTTGGACGCCCATTGGATAGTTGGTGGTCACTACAAGTTCCACTTAAGTATCGGCCCAGTGGATACACCCAGTTTGAAAGCTTTCATCCCACTTTCTTATACGAGGCGATTTGGTGCTCACTTGTAGCAGTTGCTCTCATTTACTTTGGTAAGGGGTTAAAGCCAGGACAAACTTTTGCCGCCTACGTTTTTGCCTACTGCTTCGGTCGTCTCTTTATTGAGTTAATTCGAATTGATGCTGCAAACACGATCGCCGGGCTAAGAGTTAATGTATGGGTGAGTCTGCTTATAGGCGTACTCTCGCTTATCTTTTTTCTGCGAGCCTCAAAAGAGAGTCCAAAATCTTAATGTAGGCTGATAAACATGAGCCTTGAAGATGTCTATAAGCGCAATCTGCAACATCGCACACATCGTGCGGGTTGGTTGCGTGCTGCAGTTCTTGGCGCAAACGACGGTCTGGTCTCAACTGCCTCATTGATGATTGGTGTTGCAGCTGCCGGTAAGAATGAATTTCTATTGACTGCAGGATTAGCAGGAATTACTGCTGGAGCAATGTCGATGGCTGTAGGTGAATACGTTTCGGTTAAATCTCAAAATGATGTTGAGGCATCTGATCGGCTTTTAGAGATGGAGCACTTGGCAGCAGATCCAGAGGCAGAGCTCATGGAGCTGCAACATATATATATTGCAAGGGGACTTACACCAGAGTTAGCGATGCAAGTTGCACAAGAGATGCACAAAAAAGATCCATTAGAGGCGCACCTACGCGATGAGTTAGGTCAGCATCCACACACTAAGGCAAGACCAGTACAAGCGGCCATTGCATCTGCAATTTCATTTACTGCCGGTGGCCTGATTCCGTTTGCTGGTGCATTTGCTCCTACCGTCGGTGCCAAGTTTTGGTCGATCGTTTTCTTCACCTTAGGTGGGCTAATCATCACTGGAGTGGTCAGTGCGCGACTTGCTGGTTCAAGGATTTTGACTCCGACAGTTCGAGTCATGCTTGGAGGAAGCCTAGGCATGCTCATCACAGCCGGAATCGGAAAAATAGCCAATATTTCTGGTCTTTAATTTCACATAATTTAAGGCGACACAGTCCGACCTTCTTGCTACGCTTTCCCAGTAAGTAGTACGGGCCAAGGATGTCCCATCATTTTTTAGGACAATCTTTAGGAGTGTTCATGGCCCTCGCAAATAATTATCCGCAGGCTCAAGGACTCTACAACCCTGCAAATGAACATGATGCTTGCGGCGTTGCAATGGTTGCCACACTCAATAAAATCGCAACACACGAAATTGTTTCTAAAGCACTTACCGCACTTCGCAACATGGAGCATCGCGGTGCATCTGGAGCTGAACCAGATAGCGGAGATGGTGCGGGAATTCTCATCCGAATCCCAGACGGATACTTCCAAGAAGTAAGTGAATTTAAACTTCCATCTTCTGGTGCATATGCCACAGGCATCGCATTTGTTGCGAAGGGTTCAAGTTTCAAAGATGAAGTAAAAAAGATTGCCGATGAAGAAGGACTTGTGGTCTTAGGGTGGCGAGAAGTCCCTATCAATCCGAAGTCGTTGGGAAAAACTGCCCTTTCGGTAATGCCAGAGTTTCATCAATTATTCGTGTCTGGAAAAAATAATGAGAGCGGAATCATCCTTGACCGTCTAGCATTTTGTTTACGAAAAAGAGTAGAACATTCGTTAGAGGTTTACTTCCCTTCACTTTCATCTCAGACAATTGTCTATAAGGGCATGCTTACAACTGGTCAGTTGGAAGAGTTCTTCCCAGAACTTTCAGATGAGCGGGTTGTCTCTCCACTTGCATTAGTTCACTCTCGTTTTTCAACCAATACTTTTCCTTCATGGCCACTTGCCCACCCATATCGATTTATTGCCCATAATGGTGAGATAAACACTGTTAAAGGAAATAGAAATTGGATGCGCGCACGTGAATCACTGCTCGAAAGTGATCTAATCCCAGGAGATTTAAAGAGATTATTTCCAATTGTTCAGATGGATGGTTCTGACTCTGCATCCTTTGATGAAGTTTTAGAACTTCTGTATTTGGGTGGTCGCTCACTTGCGCACGCAGTTTTGATGATGATTCCTGAGGCTTGGGAGAACCATGCATCAATGCCAAAGAATCGTCGTGACTTTTATGCTTTCCATTCATCATTGATGGAGCCTTGGGATGGACCTGCTTGCGTAACTTTTACAGACGGTCATCAAGTAGGGGCAGTTCTTGATCGCAATGGACTACGACCATCTCGCTATTGGGTTACAAAAGATGGACTTGTAGTTCTTGCCTCAGAAGTTGGAGTCCTTGATATTCCGGCGGAGAACATAGAACGAAAAGGCCGCTTGCAGCCTGGAAAAATGTTTTTAGTTGATATCGAACAAGGACGCATCATTGAAGATGGTGAAATCAAAGATGAGTTAGCTAATGCCTCACCATACGGAAAATGGATTGAAGATGGAATGGTTAAGCTAAGTGAGCTCCCATCACGAGAACACATTGTTTATCCTCACTCTTCAGTAGTGCGCAGACAACGCGCATTTGGTTACACAGAAGAAGACCTGCGCATTCTCATTACTCCGATGGCAAAAAATGGCATGGAGCCACTGGGTTCAATGGGTACCGATACCCCAATTGCAGCTCTATCGGAGAAACCACGTTTAATCTTTGATTATTTCGCTCAGCTATTTGCCCAGGTTACTAATCCACCTTTAGATGCGATTCGAGAAGAGTTAGTTACAAGTCTAGGAACTTCGATGGGACCAGAACATAACTTGCTAGATCCAGGCCCAGAAAGTTGTCGTCAAGTTTCACTTGCATTCCCAGTCATCGATAATGATGAGTTGGCAAAGATTATTAATATCAATGCAGATGATGATTTTCCTGAACTAAGTGCTCATGTTATTCGTGGTTTATTTAATGTCTCCAAAGGGGGCGCAGGTCTTCGTGAGAGACTTGATGAGATTAAGCGCGAAGTTACACAGGCAATAAAAGATGGGGCCCATATTATTGTCTTGTCAGATCGTGATGGAGATGCAGAGGACGCACCAATCCCATCACTGTTGCTAACTGCAGCGGTTCACCATCATCTCATTAGAGAAAAAACCCGTACATCGGTGGGATTAGTTGTTGAAGCAGGTGATGTGCGAGAGGTCCATCATGTTGCACTTCTAATTGGTTATGGAGCAGCGTGCGTTAATCCGTACCTGGCCATGGAGTCAGCCGAAGATTTAGTACTTCAAGGAGTCATCACTGGCATCACACCTGAAAAGGCTGTGAAAAATCTTATTAAAAGTCTGGGCAAAGGCGTACTAAAAGTTATGTCAAAGATGGGAATTAGCACCATCGCTTCATACACGGGAGCACAAGTTTTTGAAGCTATCGGTTTATCTCAAGAAGTTGTAGATGAATATTTTGTGGGAACTACTTCACGCCTAGGAGGAGTATCCCTAGATGTAATAGCAGGGGAGACCATAGCTCGGCACAACATTGCTTATCCACCGGGGGGAGAGGTTCCAGGAACCAAGCGACTTCCAATTGGTGGCGAATATCAATGGCGCCGTGAAGGTGAACCACATTTGTTTGATCCAGAAACTGTTTTCACTCTGCAACATTCAACTAGAAATAAGCGCTATGACATCTTCAAGCGCTATACAGATCGTGTTAATGAGCAAAGTTCTCGTCTTATGACTTTGCGCGGATTATTTGAGTTCAAAGAGAGTTTAAAGCACGCTATTTCGATTGATGATGTAGAACCAGCAAGTGAGATCATTAAAAGGTTCTCAACAGGTGCGATGTCCTATGGCTCGATTTCGGCCGAGGCTCACGAAACTTTGGCGATAGCAATGAACCGTATCGGAGGAAAATCCAATACTGGTGAAGGTGGCGAAGAGATGGAGCGATTTACGCCAATGGATAATGGCGATTCCAAGCGATCTGCAATCAAGCAAGTTGCTTCAGGTCGCTTTGGTGTGAACAGCAATTATTTGGTCAACAGTGATGATATTCAAATCAAAATCGCTCAAGGTGCAAAGCCTGGTGAGGGTGGGCAACTTCCGGGGTACAAGGTTTATCCATGGATTGCGAAAGCTCGCTATTCAACACCTGGAGTTGGTCTTATCTCACCTCCTCCTCACCACGATATCTATTCAATTGAAGATTTAGCACAGTTAATCCATGACCTAAAAAATGCAAATAAAAATGCACGAGTTCACGTAAAACTTGTTGCAGAAGTTGGAGTAGGTACAGTTGCTGCTGGAGTTTCAAAGGCACATGCCGATGTTGTCTTAATTTCTGGACATGACGGTGGGACGGGAGCCTCTCCTTTAACATCCCTAAAGCATGCCGGTGCACCATGGGAACTGGGATTAGCCGAAACACAGCAAACACTTTTACTCAATGGTTTGCGTGATCGCATAGTTGTTCAGACCGATGGTCAGCTAAAGACTGGACGCGATGTCATTATTGCTGCGCTGCTTGGAGCTGAAGAGTATGGATTTGCAACAGCGCCGCTAGTTGTTTCTGGATGCATCATGATGCGCGTATGTCACTTAGATACTTGCCCAGTAGGAGTTGCCACTCAAAATCCTGAGCTGCGTAAAAACTTTAGTGGAAAACCTGAGTTTGTTGAAACATTCTTCGAATACATTGCAGAAGAAGTTCGAGAGATCTTGGCCCAACTTGGCTTTAAGACTATGCAAGAAGCAATTGGTCATGTTGAGTACCTTGATACTCGCAAAGCCATTGATCACTGGAAAGCTTCGGGATTAGATCTTGCACCTTTGCTTGTTCGTCCAGATGTTGTTAGCCCACTGCATAATACGATCAAACAAGATCATGGCCTTGATAAAGCCTTAGATAACGAACTCATATCTTTAGCATCAGCTGCCCTTGAAAAAGGTGAGAGTGTAAAAATAGATCTGCCAGTTCGAAATGTTAATCGAACTGTTGGAACAATGCTTGGAGCAGAGATAACGCGCAAATACGGAGTTAATGGATTGCCTTCAGGCACCATTGATGTTGTGTTACATGGATCTGCTGGTCAGTCACTTGCTGCATTCATTCCTAGTGGTCTATCGATCCGACTTTATGGTGACTCAAACGACTATGTTGGAAAAGGAATTTCAGGTGGACGAGTTGTTGTGCGCCCAGATGAAAAAGCCAGTTTTAAATCACAAAACAATGTCATTGCTGGAAACGTGATCGGCTACGGCGCAACATCTGGTGAGATTTTTATTCGAGGTGTTGTTGGTGAGCGCTTCTGCGTTCGAAACTCCGGAGCTCTAGCAATCGTCGAAGGAATTGGCGATCATGGTTGTGAATACATGACTGGCGGCACAGTTATTGTCTTAGGACAGACAGGTCGAAACTTTGCCGCGGGGATGTCAGGCGGACGTGCATTTGTTTTAGATCTTGAAACAGCTAATGTTAATTCAGAGATGGTGGATATTCTCGCCGTCCCTGTGGATCAGATTTTGATTCTTAAAGAGAATATCTCCATGTTCTACGCAGAGACAGGTTCGGAGATAGCTGCCGAATTGTTAAAGAATTGGGATAAGAGCCTTGCACGTATTTCACTTGTAATGCCTCGTGACTATGCTCGAGTACTTGCGGCAATGGAGAGAGCAGAGCGAGAAGGTTTGCCGGTTGATGAACTAGTAATGGAGGTAGCAGCTAATGGCTGATCCAAAGGGGTTTATGACAACTGCGCGCGAAGTTCCAAAGCGCCGCCCGGTCGATGTTCGGATTCTAGATTGGCGCGAAGTTTACGAACCACAAAGTTTTGAGCACTTGCAAAAGCAAGCAGGCCGATGCATGGACTGTGGCATTCCTTTCTGCCACAACGGTTGCCCTCTTGGTAATTTAATACCCGAGTGGAACGATTTGATTTATCGGGGAGATAAAGAAGAGGCAATCAACCGCCTACATGCAACAAATAATTTCCCTGAGTTCACAGGCCGCTTATGTCCGGCGCCATGTGAGACTGCTTGTGTGGTTGCAATTAACCGAGACGCAGTAACTATCAAACAGATTGAACTTCGAACAATTGAAGAAGCATTTGATATGGATAATGTGAAGCCAATGCCACCTGACCGATTAACCGGAAAGACGGTTGCAGTAATTGGATCAGGGCCGGCAGGTCTTGCAGCGGCCCAACAGTTAACGAGGGCAGGGCACACAGTGGCGGTCTATGAGCGCGCCGACAAAATTGGTGGACTTCTACGATACGGAATTCCTGAGTTTAAAATGGAGAAGCATATTCTTGATCGAAGATTAGAACAGATGGAAAAGGAAGGCACACGTTTTCGTTCTGGCGTAGATGTTGGAGTTGAATTAACGGGAGCAGATCTACGTAGAAAATATGATGCTGTGGTACTTGCAGTTGGTGCAACACAATGGCGAGATCTCAACATCAAGGGTCGAGAGTTCAAGGGCGTTTATCAAGCAATGGAGTTCTTACCTTGGGGAAATAAACAAGCGTTAGGTGAAGTTGAAGAGCCAGTTATAAATGTGGCAGGAAAACATGTTGTCATCCTTGGGGGAGGCGATACTGGTGCTGACTGTCTTGGAACTTCCGTGCGACAAGGTGCGGCATCAGTAACACAACTTGAGATCATGCCAAGACCTACCGATGAGCGTCCAGCTTCTCAACCTTGGCCTACTTATCCGATGATCTATCGTGTTTCCAGTGCGCATGAAGAGCAGGATAATCGTATGTTTGCCGTTAGCACTGAAGAGTTTCTTGGTGACTCAGATGGGAATTTGCGTGCAATTAAAATTGTGGAAACTGAATTTGTAAATGGAAAATTTGAGGCAAAGCCAAGCAGTGAGAAAGAAATCAAAGCCGATTTTGTCTTCATGGCAATGGGATTTACAGGACCAGAGAAATCTTCATTGATTAATCAGTTAGAAGTCGGACTCGATGAACGTGGAAATATCAAAAGAGATGCAAATTTTCAGACCACTGAAGAAGGAATCTTTGTTGCAGGAGATGCTGGGCGAGGTCAATCCTTAATCGTTTGGGCAATCGCCGAAGGGCGAAGCGCCGCCGCCGCTGTTGATACCTATTTGACCGGAGGAACTCAACTTCCATCGCCGATAGTGCCAACTTCTAAACCTCTGATGGTCTAGCGTAACGTCCATGCGTAGAGCAAAGATCGTCTGCACCATGGGTCCTGCAGTGGATTCTGCCGAAAAAGTGAAAGAACTTATTCAAGCAGGAATGAACATGGCAAGATTAAATCTGTCACATGGCACACATTCTGATCACCAATCTCGTTTAGATCTTGTTAGAGCTGGCGCGAAAGAAGCTGGCGTTCCTGTGGCAGTACTTATTGATTTACAGGGCCCTAAGATTCGTCTTTCCACATTCTTAGATGGACCACATGAACTTTCCCGTGGTGATGTTTTCACTATTACAACTGATGAAATAGAGGGAACAAAAGAACGAGTCGGCACAACCTACAAAAAGTTAACAAAGGATTGCAAAGTTGGCGATCGCATTCTTATTGATGATGGAAAAGTTACCGTTGAGGTTTCTCAAGTAAAGGGCAATGATGTTGTTACAAAAGTTATAGAACCAGGATTAGTTAGCAATAGCAAAGGTATCAACTTACCGGGTGTAGCGGTTTCCGTGCCGGCGCTTTCTGAAAAAGATATGGATGATCTACGTTGGGGCCTTCGCGCAGGGGCAGATTTTATTGCTTTGTCTTTTGTTCGAAATGCTAAAGACATTGAGGACGTTCACAAGATTATGGATGAAGTAGGGATCCGAATCCCTGTGATCGCTAAGATCGAAAAACCACAGGCAGTTCAAAATCTGCAGGAGATCGTAAGTGCTTTCGATGGCATCATGGTTGCACGTGGGGATCTTGGAGTTGAGATGCCTATCGAAGAAGTACCACTGGTACAAAAGCGATGTATTGAACTAGCTCGTGAAGCTGCCAAACCTGTAATTGTTGCTACTCAGATGCTGGATTCAATGATTAGCAATTCAACACCGACTCGAGCCGAAGCCACCGACTGCGCAAACGCAGTTCTAGATGGGGCTGATGCTTTGATGTTGTCAGGTGAAACATCTGTTGGAGCATTTGCTATTGAGGCAGTTGCAACTATGGCCCGAATCATCGCGCGCACAGAAGAGGGTGGTTTTGAAATGATTCGACCACTTCGTACAACTCCACGGACAAAAGGTGGAGCTATTACTCGCGCAGCAGCTGAAGTTGGTGGAATTGTTGATGCTAAGTACCTTGTTACTTTTACTCAGTCTGGCGATTCTGCACGTCGAATGGCACGTCTACGATCGCCGATTCCAATCCTTGCATTTACCCCAGAGGTGGGAACTTATAATCGACTTGCACTTACATGGGGAGTGGAGCCAGCTATTGCATCGATGGTTAAGCACACCGATGAAATGGTAAAACAGACCGATACGTTACTTATTGAATCTGGCCGCGCAAAACAAGGAGAGACAGTCATCATTGTCGCTGGATCTCCGCCTGGAATTCCCGGTTCAACAAATGCGATGCGAGTACACCGCGTTGGTGATGCAGTTGGTGGCGTAGCTCCCGCCTATCAGTAATTCTCGTTTTCCGAAGCAATCCTGTTTACGGTTAGACTAGATGACTTAAGCAAGGCCTCGGTACTCCAACGGTAGAGAGGGCAGTCTCAAACACTGCATAGTGTCGGTTCGAATCCGACTCGGGGCACGTTAATGATTTGGACTAAATTTACATCTCAGCACCATGTTAGTTCCAGAAAGGACCAGACCAAGATGAGTGTTCGTATTCTGGTTGCAGAAGATGAAGCGATCATTCGGATGGATCTAATCGAGATGCTTCAAGGTGCTGGTTATGAAGTTGTCGCAGCTGCAACCAACGGACAAGATGCAATAGATTTAGCTGTTGAGCACAAACCAGATCTTGCAATTCTAGATGTGAAAATGCCGGTGCTAGATGGCATCTCAGCTGCTGCAAAAATTATTGAGATTGCCCCTGTTCTTATGCTTACCGCTTTCTCGCAAAAAGAGTTAGTAGAACGGGCACGAGATGCTGGAGTTATGGCCTATGTGGTTAAGCCATTTACGATCGGTGATTTAATGCCGGCAATTGAGATTGCAATTAGCAGACATAAGCAGATGAAAACTTTGGCAACCGAGGTTGCCGATCTTCATGATCGATTAGAGACTCGTAAAATTATTGACAAAGCTAAAGGGATTTTGATGTCTGCCCTTAGTTTGAGCGAGCCGCAGGCCTTCTCATGGATACAAAAAGCTGCCATGGATAGGCGGCTGACAATGAAAGAAGTTGCTTTGGCGGTTATCGACCCAAAGCAGGCGGAGCAGTTTCTTTCTTAGCCGCCTATCACCACAATCCCGCAAAACCAACCTAATTTTCATCCAGATTTTTGTGGCCAGTTTTGATGGATTTGGCCCCAGGTTCGCCATGTATCAAGCGCAAATAAGTCTTTACCAATCCTTGAGGGCTAGTTATACTTCGGTGATCCTTTTTGAAGGTCATCTAGATACCTTTGATAAAGGAACTTATAAAAAGGAGAAAACATGCAGAAATTCAATAAGGCAGCCATCGTGGTTGCTACTGCTGTAGCTGGCTTAGTTCTTGCTGGTTGCGGTGGAGGAGGAACAGCATCTGGTCCTCTAAAGATTGGTTCATTGTTGCCTGAGACAGGCAGCCTTGCGTTCCTTGGGCCCCCAGAGTTTGCAGGAGTTGATTTAGCTGTTGCTGATATCAACGCTGCAGGTGGAGTGCTTGGAGAAAATATTGAGCACATCCGTGGTGATTCAGGAGATACAAGTACTGATATCGCACAACAGACTACTGACTCACATATTTCAGCAGGAGTAAGTGCAATTGTTGGTGCAGCATCATCTGGAGTTTCATTGACTGTAATCGACAAGATTGCAGGAGCTGGAATCGTCCACTTCTCACCAGCTAACACTTCACCAGTTTTGACAAGCTATGCAGATGACGGTTACTACTTCCGCTCTGCTCCATCAGATACATACCAGGGAGCAGTTCTCGGTCAGTTGATGGCAAAAGATGGACACAAGAATGTCGTCATTCTTAACCTTGACGATGCATACGGTAACGGTCTTGCTAAGTATGCAATGGCTGCATTTACTGGTACATCAACAGCCATCGTTTACAACCCAACAGCAGCGGAGTTCGCAGCAGATGTTGCAAAGGCTAAGGCTGCAAAGCCAGATGCGATTGCAATTATCGGCTTTGATGAGACGGTAAAAGTCTTAACTGAACTTATCAAGCAGGGAATCGGACCTAACAAGGTTCCAACATACCTAGTTGATGGAAACTATTCACAAACTGCTTATAAGGATCTACCTGCAGGAATCATGAAGGGCGTTAAGGCAACTACACCTGGTGTTAAGCCAGATGCAGCCCTACGTGATCGCTTCCTCTCAGTTGATCCAACGCTTACTGATTTCACATACTCTGCAGAGTCATACGATGCAGTAGTTTTGATTGCACTTGCAGCAGAGCAGGGTGGAGCTACAGATGGTAAGACCATCCGCGACAACCTACAGTCAGTTTCAAGAGATGGCACAAAGTGCACAACTTTTGCTGATTGCAAGGCTTTGATCGCAGAGGGAACAGACATCGACTATGACGGTGTATCTGGTCCAATTGAGTTCGATCAGAATGGCGATCCTTCAATCGCAACCATGGGTGTGTACTTGTACACAGCTAATGACAAGGCTGATGCAGTTCTTGAAGAGTTCATCACTGGTGATGTACCAGCAGGAGAATAATCAGTTAAATAAGTAAAAAGAATGGCCCGCCGGTTAATGGCGGGCCATTCTTTTGTCTAAAGCGTTTAAAGGTGTTAGGTCTTAAATGGGTCTAAAGTGAAAGCAACCGCTACTTCTTGGCCAGGGTTCCCAAATAGAGTTCGATAACTTTAGGATCAGTCGATAGAGATTTTCCGGTACCTTCATATGCATTTTTACCTTGATCCAAAACATACCCTCGATCAACGATCTGTAAGCATCTGCGGGCATTCTGCTCAACCATAATGACCGTTACGCCAATCTTATTGATCTCACGAACGCGAACAAAAACTTCATCCTGCAATGCAGGGGAGAGACCAGCACTTGGCTCATCCAAAAGAAGCACAGATGGATTCATCATTAAGGCGCGACCCATCGCTACCATCTGGCGCTCACCACCGGATAGCGATCCAGCACGTTGCTTACGACGAGTTCCTAGAGTTGGGAATAGATCGGTGACAAAATCAAAGCGCTCTGAAAACTTATCAGGAGATTGGAATGCACCCATCTGAAGATTTTCTTCAATTGTTAAAGATGGAAAAACATTGTTGCTTTGTGGAACAAAACCAATTCCTTTGGCAACTAATTGGTCTGCTCTCATATTGGTAATCTCTTCACCAGAAAGGGTCACATGGCCTTCGCGAATCTTTACTAGACCGAATAACGCTTTGAGCAGCGTCGACTTACCCGCTCCGTTAGGACCAATGATCCCAACTAGTTCTCCTTCATTGGCATAAAAATTGCAACCATTAAGAATATTGATTCCCGGTAAATAGCCAGCAACTAAATCCTTTGCAGATACCAACGCCGTATTCGTAGATGCAGCCATTGATCAGGCTCCTTCACTTGTTAAATCGGTATCGTGATGAGCACCCAAGTAGGCTTCGATCACTTGAGAATTCCCCATCACAGTTGCTGGGGTTCCTTCGGCAATAATCTGGCCCTGTGCCATGACAATTACCCAATCACTAATTTCGTGGACCATATCCATGTCATGTTCAACGAACAGAACTGTTTTCCCCTCGTTGCGAAGCTCTTTGATATGTTCGAGGAGGGATTGTTTAAGGGCAGGGTTTACACCAGCCATAGGTTCATCAAGCATCACCATCTCTGGCTCTACCATTAACGCTCTAGCCATTTCTAAAAGTTTTCTTTGCCCACCAGATAAAGCAGCCGCAAAATCATCTTGCTTTTCAATCAATTTAAAGTTTTTAAGGATAGCGGTAGCTTTTTCTTGAATAGCCGCCTCTTGCGAGCGCCAGATCCAAGGGAAGGCTGAGCGAAGCACGGATTCACCCTTTTGTCCCCTGGCACCGAGCAACATATTTTCCATTACGGTTAAACGGTATAGGGCCTTGGTCAACTGAAAAGTTCTTACCATCCCAAGTCTTGCAACTTTATGCGGCGGAATACCGTTAAGTGCTTTGCCGTTAAAGCTCCATGTACCTGAGTTTGGAGAGTCATACCCTGTGAGCAGATTAAAGAACGTAGTTTTTCCCGCACCGTTTGGACCGATAAGAGCAGTAATAGATCCACGTTGAATCTCTACATGGTCAACGTTGACAGCAGTTAAACCACCAAACTGGCGCGCTATTTTATCTGCAATCAAAATTGGATCTGGTTTAGATGATCCAGGCGTTTGCGATGTAGTTAAGGCAAAGTCTGCACCGGAGTTATGCTTTTGCATCAAGTGCCAACTCCTTCTTATCTCCAAATATTCCCTGTGGTCTAAAGATCATGAGCAACATCAATCCAAGACCCATGAGCATGAATCGAATCTGACCTACTTGGTTTACCCCAATAAGCCAATCAGGAATTATATTTGAAGTTACACCCGCACGAAGAACCTGCTCGATGAATACGATGAGGAACCAGAAAATCATGGCACCAACTATTGGCGCAAAGACACGTGCAGCTCCACCAAGAATAAGGACCGTGTATGCAAAGAATGTCAGCGCTGTTCCATAGTTATCGGGCTGTACAGATTGTCGTGATAGTGCATAGACAAAGCCAGCGATAGACCCGATCACACCACCAATGATCAGTGACTGCATCTTGTAAAGGTAGACGTTTTTACCTAGTGAACGCACTGCATCTTCATCTTCACGGATGGCGCGCATAACACGGCCCCATGGGGAGTTGACCATGACCCACATAATGAAAGTAATTAGCGCAACCAGTATCCAACCAGTGATAACTACCCATAGGTCATTTCCACTAAATCGGAGGATGGGAGTAGTGAGTCCTTGCTTGAATGGATTGAGGTCGAAGAACTCACTTGCGAACTTTCCCGTAATTCCATCGGAGCCACCCAGGAAGTCACGAAAAGTCGCAGATCGGGCAATTTGGCGAACAATTTCGGCCGCTGCGATCGTTACGATCGCAAGATAGTCGGCTCTCAATCTTAAGGTAGGAACACCCAAGAGAAGCGCGAAGAGAATAGAGTTGAAAATTCCGATTAAGAAAGCGACCCACAGTGAGATACCAAATGAGATCACTGGGACAGCAACACTGTAAGCACCGATCGCAAGAAAGCCGGCTTGGCCAAAATTAAGAAGGCCTGTGTAGCCAAAATGCATGTTCAAGCCAATTGCAGCCAATGCAAAGATAATCGCATTTACTCCAAGGGTTGCACTTAAGGTCTGCTGAATAATAAAGAGAATGTCCATTTATCCGATCCTCTCTTTTTTGCCCAATATTCCTTGAGGGCGAACAACCAAAATTAAAATGAGAACGATGAGTGCCCCCACATACTTTAACTCTGTAGGTATAAACAACGTGGACAGCTGCACGAATAGTCCAATGATTAAGGATCCAACAAGAGCGCCATTAGCAGTACCTAACCCACCTAAGGTAACGGCTGCAAAAATTAGAAGCAGCATGTCCTGCCCCATAAGGAAGCTCACTCCTTGATTGAGCGTCACGATTACTCCGGCATAACCAGCCAGGGCCGCTCCCAATATCCAAACCGCCTGAATCACTTTTTGAACGTCGATTCCCGACGCGGAAGCTAAAGCTGGGTTATCGGCTACTGCTCGACTTGCCTTGCCCATACGCGTACGAAGAAGCCACAGCGTCGCAAAAATGATAAACCCAATTCCAATAACTGTTGTGATAATTGATTTTGGTGTGATGTTTACCAATCCAAGTTCAAGTCCCGCTTGTCCTGCATACTGCGGAAGTTGCCGTGTATCTCCACCAAATAGGAACAGGAAGAAGTAGCGCAAGAATATTGCAAAACCGATCGAGACAACAAGCATCGCAATTAATCCGGTGCCACGCTTTCGTAGAGGTTTCCAGAGATATCTATCCTGCAAAAATCCTGAAATAAATGCACTGAGCAGCACGGCAATAGGTGCGGCTACAAGAACCGGCAGTTTTACTACTGCGCTGAAGTAGTAGGTGAGAAGTCCAGCAAAAGTTAAAATCTCACCGTGGGCAAAATTGGTTAATCCTGTTGTTCCAAAAATAAGGTTAAGTCCGAGTGCGGCCAAAGCGATGATGAGACCCAAAATTAATCCATCTACCGTTAATTGAACCGAACGCTCAAGCAATGTTGCCTTTGCAACTCCTGGTCCAATAGGGAAGAGAAGCCGCAGCTCTACGCCAGGCATAAATACATTTGCTTTTACAGTTCCCTTTGTTGGATCCGTTAACGCTTGGCCTGAAGGAAGATCTCCTTCATTGATAGTTGCGCTATACGTTCCCTTAGTTGGAACGAGAACTTCCCAAGCACCTGCAGAATCAGTCTCGACCTCTGCGCTAAATCCATCTGGACCTGCGATCGAAATACCAACTCCGGCAATCGGTTGTTCTGTAGAACCCGTGACAACGCCGTAGATCTTTGTGACAGGGTCAGCAGCGTTTGCTGGAGCTGCAATAGAGGAGAATCCCGCTACTGCACTCAACATGGTGATAGTTAAAAGAATCAAACGGGCGCTGATCTTTTTACTCGCAAAATTCAAGTCGCGCTCCACATCTTTTTACAGTGCATCGCCAATCGGATGCATCAGGATACTTCTAGGGCTAGGCGGCTAACCTTAACTAACGGACCTAGACCTCGGCAAGGATCAGGCAGGTTATGCGGGCCGTACAGATTCTTTCGCCAGCCTCATTGGTGATAACAATTTCGTAGGAGCACAGGGTTTTGCCAAGAGATATCGGTGTTGCTACGGCTGTGACTAGACCAGAGCGAGCCGAGCGATGATGAGTGGCATTGATATCAACACCCACTACTTTGCGATTGGCACCTGCATGAATCTGCGCACCTATAGATCCCAAAGATTCTGCCAAAACAACACTGGCCCCTCCGTGGAGCAGTCCGGCAGGTTGAGTGTTTCCCTCAACAGGCATAGTTGCAACTAACCGTTGGGCCGATGCTTCAATAATCTTGATACCCATTTTGGTACCAAGATCACCATTGCCTCGTTCTTTAATTATTGCCAGCAAATCTTGTTGCGTCATAAGACAATCATAACTTGTTATCTAGGATGGAGGCCATGGCTGGTACTAGCAAGGGCGATAAGAGAGTCCTGCTCATAGACGGACACTCCATGGCCTATCGAGCATTTTTTGCCTTACCTGCCGAAAATTTCACCACGGCATCTGGCCAGCACACAAATGCGATCTATGGCTTTGCAACAATGCTTCTTTCTTTGCTTACGACAGAAAAACCGACACATGTTGCCGTTGCATTTGATGTTTCCCGCACTACATTTCGTTCGGAGATTTTTCCAGAGTACAAAGCAAATCGTGCAAAAACTCCAGATGAGTTCCGATCTCAGATGAGTTACTTGCATGAACTTGTTGAATCTTTTGGAATCTCTACCTTTGAAATACAAGGTTATGAAGCAGATGACATCATTGCAACTATCGCCAAGGCTGCTGAGAAAGAGGGCGCGCAGGTTCTCATTTGCACAGGTGATCGTGATTCCTTTCAATTAATCAGCGACAAGACAACTGTTCTTTATCCAAAACGCGGAGTCAGCGATCTTGTTCGTATGAACGCGCAGGCGCTTCTAGAAAAATATGGAATGACTCCAGAGCAGTACCCAGATTTTGCAGCGCTTCGAGGTGATCCAAGCGATAACTTGCCCTCTGTTCCGGGAGTTGGAGAAAAGACAGCAGCAAAGTGGATTATTGAATACGGATCCCTAAAGCAACTGCTTACACACGTTGATGACTTAGGCGGCAAAGCCGGTCAATCTCTAAAAGACTGTGTCACTGATGTAGAAAGAAATAGAGAACTGACGCAGTTGATTAGCACCGTTCCTATCGAATTTACTATCCAATCTCTTGCATGGGCTGGTGTCGCAGAAGCATCGGTGGAACCCTTGTTTAAAACCTTAGAGTTCAAAACATTAAAGGAGCGAATGAAGCCTATTTTGATTACGTCAGGTGGAGGTGGCCAGGTAAATGCTTTGGATAATTCAGTTGATTCAGAGGGATTAAAGAAAAATTCACAGGCGATTACTCATGAAGTCTTAACACCCGAGCAAGCCTCAACAAAAATTGCACAGCACACTGGAGAAATTGCAATCTCATTTGAAATTACTGATGAAGAGATTGTGCGGTATGCCATTGCCTTCTCACAAACCCAGGTGTTTTTGGTTGAATCAGATCAGATGGGGGATTGGGCTAAAGATTCTGATGTCAAAAAGATTGCACACGACGCGAAATCTTTAGCAAGGATTAATGGATTAGTAGGAGTTAGCTTCGATGTTTCCTTAGCTGCATATCTTGTAAATCCAGGAGTACGAACCCAAGAGTTTGTAGATATTGCCCAGCGATGGGCCGATACATCCAGAATTGATGAATCATCTAGTCAGAGTTATTTGTTGACATGCGCAACTGCACTATTTAATGTCAAAGAGGCGTTGACTCAAGAACTACACGATCGTGGACTTATGGAGCTGTTTCTTACAATGGAAATGCCTGTTGCTGCACTCCTTGCCACAATGGAGAATGTAGGAATTGCCGTCAACAAAAAAGAGTTAGAGGTTCTGGCAAAGTTTTTCCAAGGCGAAGTTGATCGCGAGACAAAGGCCGTACATGAAATCGTTGGTCATGAATTTAATGTGGGATCGCCTAAGCAGCTACAGGTAGTCCTTTTTGATGAATTGCAACTTCCAAAGACAAAGAAAATAAAGACTGGTTTTACGACGGATGCGGAAAGTTTGGACTGGCTCCATCAGAAAACTGGACATCCCGTTTTAACGTCATTGCTTCGTATACGAGAGACAAAGAAACTAGGAACAACGGTAGAAGGTTTGATTGCCGAGATTGCTGCAGATGGGCGAATCCATACGCACTTTGCACAAACTGTTGCAGCCACAGGAAGACTTTCATCTACTGGACCTAATTTACAGAATATTCCTGTTCGTACCGAAGAGGGTCGAAGAATTAGAAACTGTTTTATTGCAGGTAAAGGATACGTCGGACTATTAACTGCCGACTACAGCCAAATCGAAATGCGAATCATGGCCCATCTTTCAAATGATTCAAAACTATTGGCCGCGTTCGCCTCTGGTGAAGATTTACACGCAACTATTGCTTCGCAGATTTTCGGAGTAAAGCCAAATGAGGTTGATCCAGAAATGCGCCGTCAAATAAAAGCGATGTCGTACGGTCTTGCCTATGGGCTTTCCTCTTATGGCTTATCTGCGCAGTTAGACATCACACCGCCTGCTGCACAGGATTTAATGGATAGATACTTTGAGCGCTTTGGTGGAATTCGAGATTATTTGAAAACAGTGGTTGAAGATGCCCGTAAAGTTGGATACACAGAAACAATCATGGGAAGAAGGCGTTATCTGCCTGATCTGATGAATGATAATCGTGCTCGACGTGAAGTCGCCGAAAGAATGGCATTGAATGCACCCATTCAAGGATCTGCAGCTGACATCATTAAAATTGCCATGCTCAATGTTTATAGCGCTATTAAAAAACAAAATTTGAAATCTCGATTACTCCTTCAAATCCATGATGAGCTAATTCTTGAGGTTTCACCTGGTGAAGAAGAGTTAATTACGGAACTTGTTAAAAAAGAAATGGGAGCGGCCTATCCATTAAAGGCTCCGTTAGATGTTAATGCTGGACTTGGTCTGACATGGCACGAGGCGGCCCATTAGTTAGTTTTTGTCTTGTACTTACGCTCAGAGAGTTAAGCGAATTTGCCCTGACGAGCGTGCAAACCCTACTCTTGCCCTTCAGCCGCGAAAGCGGGAACTACTACTTTCTATCCCTACGGAGCTCACTTGACAACGCAAATCGCAGTAAACGATATTGGATCAGCAGAAGATTTTCTTGCCGCAATCGAAGGCACAATCAGAAATTTTAATGACGG
>CAEZWK010000001.1_pt1 | contig 123466 bp, 129 predicted proteins | sample 7264971 | NCBI WGS metagenome assembly CAEZWK01 (sample SAMEA6813882, study PRJEB35770) | uncultured Actinomycetes bacterium | biome: Freshwater; feature: Freshwater reservoir; material: water | place: Czech Republic | collected 2015-11-04 | depth 0.5m m | reverse complement strand
CTTACCTCTTAATTTTTTTGGTAGCGATCCCGCCATCATCCCAATCCAAGCAGCAGCAAAAATTTGGTAGCCAAGCCAAGGACCCATGCCACCAGTAAGAAGTGCTGATGCAAACATTGAGATGATGCCCAACAAAAATCCGAAAGATGCCCCAAAGACGCGTGCACTTAAAATCAATATGAACCACATCGGTTCAATTCCAACCGCGCCAGCACCAAGTGGGCGCAGAGCAGCGATAATTGCAGACAGGATTCCGAGTAAGGCAATAGATTTTGCATCTAATCGCGAGTTAGAAACCTCGACAATCACAAGCACAACAGCCAGTGCGATTGCACTCCAGAAAATAAGTTGGGTTTGAGCCAAGTTTGAATTTGAATAGAAAAAGGGCCACAGAAAACCTGTAGCGCTCAATATCGACGCAGCAAAAAGAATCAGGATACTTCTCTTGCGGAACCTAACAACATCTGGGGTGAATCGGCTCATGATATTTCAATCGCTGCAGTTACATCCCTGACTCGCAACCAGGGATGTGGTGACATCACTTTTGCCACTTGTGGCGCAAATGCAGGAGATGAAAGCAAAACGTCAAGAGTTGTGCCATCTGCAACTTTTTCGCCATCGGCAATAAAAATGACACGGGTTGCCAATTCTGCAACTAGTTCGACATCATGCGTTGCAAGCACAACGCACTTGTCATAACGCTTGGCAAAGGAAACTAAAATCGAGAGAAGTTCACGTTTAGCCTGATAATCCAATCCACGTGTTGGCTCATCCAAAATCAAAACTTGCGGATTAGATGAGAGAACCACGCTCAGAGCTAGTCCAAGTCGTTGCCCTTCTGAAAGATCTCGAGGATGGGTGTGTCCGGATACTCCCGGTACAAGTTGTTCCAATAAAGCTGCGGTTGTGCCTGGTTTTACTTCATTGTCACTGTCGGCTTGTTCGCACTCTGAGGAGACACTTTGACCATAAAGAAGATCACTTGGCTCTTGTGAAATGTAGCCGATGCTTTCTCTTCGAGATTTGCCTTTTAAACTCTGCGGATCAACACCTGATACGTCAACGGTTCCTTTGTTATGTTGAGAAATTCCTGCTATCGCTTTGAGCAATGAGCTTTTTCCAGCGCCATTTCTTCCCATAAGAGCCACAATCTCGTTGCTAGAGATATTGGTGGTGAAGTTCTTTATCGCAACGTGGCCAGGGTAGGACACCGACAATGAATCGATCTTTATGCGCAATGATTTACTGGAGCTATTTTTAGGTTCAACGCTTTGGTATTTCTTATCCCGAAGATCCTGTGTCATTCTGCGCATCTCGCGCACTGTCGTTCCAATTTCTTGAAGGCCTAAAGCCCTTGCTAATTCAACGATGGGAGGTGCTATAGGGGAGTCAATCATAATTTGTTCGGTGGAACCGATCTTTGTTTCACCTTGGCCGTTGATATAGACAATGCGATCGGCGAATTGGATAACTCTCTCCAATTTATGTTCTGCGATAACAACGGTAAGACTTAAATCGTGAACCAATCTTTGGAGAATCGATAGAACTTCTTCAGCGGCAATAGGATCCAGAGCGCTAGTTGGTTCATCTAGAACAAGAACCTTCGGGTGCATCACCAAAGCAGCACCAATGGCAACTCTTTGTTGCTCACCTCCGCTTAAGGTTGCAATCGTTCGATTTCTAAGGGGCGCAAGACTTAAAAGATCTAGAATCTCTTCAACTCTTTTGCGCATGAAATCATTTGGCAGATTGAGATTTTCCATACCAAAGGCAAGTTCCTCTTCTACGGTATCTGTGACAAAGCCATTAAGTGGATTTTGCCCGACAATGCCAATCAGGTGTGATAATCCACCTGGCTTTACTAATTGAGTAGAGAGTCCATCAACGCTTACATCACCTGCCAGGATTCCACCCGTGTGATGAGGCACTAGGCCATTAATCAGGCGCAAAAGAGATGATTTGCCTGATCCAGTTGGTCCGATCACTAGGACCATTTCACCTTCAGCTATTTCCAGGTTCAAATCTTCAAGAACTGTTGTGGTCGAGTTTGGGTAGATTAATGAAACGTTAGAAAATTTGATCATGAAACACCAACAACGGCGATTGCAGAGATGATGACAAAAGAATCCAAGAAACTCCATTTAATTGGTCGGTATCGTGACCGCTTGGAACTAATGCCATACCCACGTGAATCCATCGCAGCAGCAAGATCTAATGACCGAGCCAGAGACTCTTCCAAAAGAGGAATAGCAATTCGCTTCCATGATTTGAAACCACGAAGTGATTGGCCTCGTAGCAATTGCGCTTGTCGAATCCGAGATGCAGCGGTTACAAGCTGGGGCAATGCAGAGGTTGCAATAACAATCGAAACACCAAATTCATAAACATAGACAGGAAGCGTGCGAAGCAGGCGATGCGGGCTTGTCAAAGATGCTGCAGCGCCGAAAATCAAAATGATTGCGCAAATCAAAATACCCTCACTTATTGCCGAGGTAAGACGTTCGGATGTAACCGCACCACCTATCCGGATGCCCGGCATCCAACTGGGTAATTGCACGATTGGAAGAGTTAAAACCGTGTTTCCTGGAATTGGGACTCCGATTAACATTCCAATAACTGTTCTGATTAACAAAATCCATATGGCGAGCTTGAGTGTCCATGAAAAACTTCTTCCCCATGGTGCATCTTCACGCAACCAAAAAACTAAACCTGCAACTGCGCCCACACATAGAAGGGTCAAAGCGGTACTTTGAAAGCGAACAACTGCAATCGCCAAAAGCCCAGACCAGATCCACCATGTCAGTGGGTGCAGCGAAGGTTTTTTCATCTCGATTTACTTACGAAATTCCTCTGGTGCTTCAACTTCAATTCCACACTCTTTTGCGGGATAACCATTAATTCCGCAAATCAATCCAGAACTTCCGGCATTGATCTTTGTAACTTGACCCAGCACATCACTTCCAAGAGCGGACTGATCAACGACGACACACTCTTGAACTAACTCAGGGGCCGATTCACCTTCGGGTTGCAAAGACTTAGGGCCAAAGTCAACTAGGAGTCCAATCCGTTTCTTTCCTTCAACTGCAGGGGTAGTTCCACAAATATCTTGAAAAGAAGGGGCTAATTTCGGAGCCGAAGCATCTGGCATTGCATCGCTACTAAAGGTGAAAGCCCAACCTTCTACGGAACCATCTTTAACATCTACGGTTGGCCCTGTCATTGCTGGCGTCCATGATTCATCGCCAGGAGCGGCTTGGAAGTAACCCCAATAGCGAAATCCTTTTTCAATTGGTGGATTACTGCAACCGCTTGCAAGCAATGCGATTGCGATTAGGGATAAAAATATTTTACGTTTCATTTCTGTGGAGCCTCTCAAATAATAAAGAGCATCACAGGGAGTGGACCGCACGAAGGTTTCGAAGGAAATATCCGAACCCGGCGTAAGGAGCACACCCCGCAAACCTCGGCGGGTGTTTTCTCGAATCTCTCTAAATAGGTAATCCGACTTACTTCACTAACTTTTTGTAGTTCCACTCTCTGATGAGACGGGGAGCTAGAAAGCTATGAAGTTCACGGTTGCGGGTCAGCGTCGGATTTGCACCGAACTTCCCCCACTTAGTGAGCTATTTAATTGTGTGCATACCAAACCATAAGGAGTGCAGGTTGGCAACAAGGCTCGCATGCCCCACGGTATTATCTTCAATCAAAGGCAAAAAACCTCTACTTAAAACTCTCGCCAACTTTAACTGAAGGATGTGGCGCACGCAGCCTTCTCATTTGTGTTGATCGCAGCCAGGCATACATACCTAAGCCCTTAGTTGGTGCATCGGGAAATTTCTCTGAAACAATTCTGCGAATGCGACGGGCAAGAAAGAACCCATCAATAACTGCAAATAGTAAAACGCCGTACATCAGAGCGATTGCTGCAATCTGTACTGCGGCTACAGGGATTAACGTCAAAATGAGCACTAAGAAAATAATCGGAAGAAAGAATTCCCCTGTTGACCTTCTGGAATCTACATAGTTGCGTACAAATCTGCGTACAGGCCCGCGGTCGCGAACTGGCAAAGCCGAGTCCTCACCACGCAGATAGGCAGCACGTTGAATCATGCGGTTTTGCTTTGCAAGAGCTTTAGCCGCTTTTTTCTGCTCTTTGCCAACGATTGGCGATAAAGACGATTTCTTTCTTTTGGACTCGGATTCTTTGCGCTTAGGTGTGGCGCGACCTTTGCCTTTGCTGTCTTGTCCTTGAGGTGTCATGCGACGAATTGTAGAGGGCGCATTGCCCAAGTTAAACTCGCTAGCCGGTGATGCGGGGAGTAGTATTTGCCGTATAGATCGAGGCAACAGGGACTTTTAGCTAGGGAGAACAAACATGACAACTGAAGCAACCACAACAACTACAGGTATTTTGTTAACTGATGTTGCCGCATCAAAGGTCTCAGCTTTATTGGCTCAAGAGGGTCGGGATGATCTAAACCTTCGTGTGGCAGTTCAGCCAGGTGGTTGCTCTGGGTTGAAATACCAGTTGTACTTCGATGATCGAAACATGGATGGTGACATCGTTCGAGAATTCGGTGCAGTAAAAGTGATTACTGACAAAATGAGCGACCCTTATCTTTCAGGTGCAACAATTGATTTTGTAGATACGATTGAAAAGCAGGGATTTACGATTGATAATCCAAATGCGGCTGGTTCATGCGCATGCGGCGATTCTTTCAACTAAAAAAACTTATTACACATAGGATCCCAACATGAAAATCGGTGTTGCGGGCTCTGTTGGCGTTGACCATTTAATGGTTTTTTCGGGGAAATTTACCGATTCACTGGTTGAAGGATCTCTGGAGAAAGTCTCGCTATCTTTTCTAGTAGACAGCATGGATGTTCGGCGCGGAGGATGTGCGGCCAACATAGCTTTCGGGATGGGCGTTCTTGGACTCGAACCAATTCTTATAGCTGCAGTAGGAAAAGACTGGGCAGATTATGACTCCTGGTTAACTCGCCATGGCGTCAACACCTCGCAAGTTCATATTTCAACAACCCTTCACACGGCTCACTTTGTTGTCACAACAGATCAGAGTTTGAATCAAATTGCATCTTTTTTCCCAGGGGCCATGAGTGAGGCCAGAAACATTGAGCTCTCACCAATTATGGAAAAAGTAGGCCGATTAGACATGATGGTCATCTCTCCTGATGATCCGACAGCAATGCTCAATCACTCAGATGTGTGTCGCCAACTTTCTATTCCCTTTGCAGCTGATCCATCTCAACAGATGGCGCGCATGAATGGTGATGAGATTAAAGCCCTCATTGAGGGAGCGACATATCTTTTTCTTAATGAGTATGAACTGGCGCTAGCGATCCAAAAAACTGGTTGGAGCGATCAAGAGATTCTCGATCGAGTTAAGTATCGGGTAGTCACCCTAGGTTCTAAGGGCGCGAAAGTAGAAAGTTCAGCCGGTGAGTTTGTCCAGGTTGGGTGTCCGACAGAAAAATCAAAGATGGATCCAACTGGTGTGGGAGATTCTTTCCGATCAGGTTTCATTGCTGGGCTTTCTTGGGGAGTTTCACATGAACGCTGTGCACAATTGGGGGCGATGATCGCTACCTACGTCATAGAAACTTTAGGTACTCAGGAATATAGATTTACCAAGACGGAATTTGTGGAGAGATTTGCCGTTGCGTATGGCCAAAGCGCCGCCGATGAAATCGCCCTCCACCTGAAATAGCCCAGGACAATAAATAGCCCCAACTGGGTGTGAGGAGTGCCACCACTTACTGCCCATGGACTCATGCAACGCTTACAGCAAATACAAACTATCCTTAGCCCCATGCGATTGAGCCCTTTCATTAAGCGCCTCAGAGGGCTTTTCTTGGTCACGCCAGTGCTTTTTCTGGCAGGCTGTTCGCAAGTCTCAGGACTAGGTTTAGAAAAAGGCGTAACAAGTGTCAATGAACAAACTGTTCCACTATGGCAGGGCGCTTGGATTGCCGGTGGAGTAGTCGGTGTTATCACTCTTATTTTAATTTTGTGGCCGGCTGTTTTCCATCGTGCCAAAAAAGATGGACCTGAATTTCCAAAACAAACACAGTACAACATACCTATTGAAGTGCTTTATACGGTGATCCCTTTAATCATTGTTGGGGTTTTGTTTTATTACACCGTTCAAAAGCAAAACGTCATCACCAAGACAACCGGTAGTTATTCACATGAGATTTCAATCAATGCATTTCAGTGGTCCTGGCAGTTTGAATATCCTGAGGCAGGTCCTGATGCTGTTGTAACAGGCACAACGGGGCAGCCGCCAACATTGGTCGTTCCTATTGGCGAACCAGTCAGATACACATTAAATGCAAACGATGTTGTCCATGCCTTTTACGTACCGAGTTTTGCTTTCCAGATGCAAGCACTTCCTGGAGTAACCAATCACTTTCAATTTACCGCTAATAAACTAGGTGAGTACGTAGGTCGTTGCGCGATGCATTGCGGCCGATTGCACACCTACATGCTCTTTAAGGTCAAAGTAGTAACTCTCGCTGAATATGACGCTTATCTTGAAACCTTTAAGGGGGGCCCAGCATGACAACTTATGCCGAACGTCCAACAATTTCCTCGATGCCTCCCATGCAGTCTCCTAAAGGCAAATCTTTCGTTAAGTGGATTACTTCTACCGATCACAAGACGATCGGTTACCTTTACTTACTTACCTCTTTTGCCTGGTTTCTAGTAGGGGGAGTTTTGGCTCTTGCCCTGCGTACGGAGCTTGCCCGCCCCGGCATGCAATTCTTGAGCACTGACCAGTACAACCAAATTTTTACAATGCACGGAACGATCATGTTATTGATGTTTGCGACACCGCTGTTTGTTGGCTTTGCAAATGTGATCATGCCGTTGCAAATTGGCGCCGCGGACGTTGCCTTCCCTCGTCTGAATATGCTTTCGTACTGGTTGTACTTATTTGGATCTTTGATGGCCTTTGGCGGATTCCTCTCACCTGGGGGAGCAGCATCATTTGGTTGGACTGTTTATGCACCTTTATCAAATGCAACATATTCACCAGGGATCGGCTCTGATCTTTGGCTCATAGGACTTGCAATCAGCGGTGTGGGAACAATTCTCGGAGGCGTTAACTTCATAACAACAATTTTCACAATGCGCGCTCCCGGAATGACAATGTTCCGCATGTCCATTTTCTCGTGGAACGTACTATTGACAGCAATTCTTGTCTTACTTGCATTCCCACCTTTAGCAGCAGCGTTGCTTGGCCTAGAGGCCGATCGATTGTATGGAACTAACCTGTTTAATCCAGAAAATGGTGGGGTTATGTTGTTCCAGCATCTTTTCTGGTTCTTTGGCCATCCCGAAGTTTATATTTTGGCTCTTCCATTCTTTGGAATAGTCACAGAAATTTTGCCGGTCTTTAGTCGCAAGCCAATATTTGGTTACAAAGGTCTGATTGCCGCAACTATTGCTATCGCAGCGCTATCGGTTTCTGTTTGGGCCCACCACATGTTTGCAAGTGGCCAAGTACTTCTTCCATTCTTCTCATTCATGACGTTCCTTATCGGCGTACCAACAGGGGTTAAGTTCTTCAACTGGATCGGAACTATGTGGCGTGGTCACGTTACTTTTGAGACACCAATGTTGTGGGTCATGGGCTTCTTAGTAACCTTCTTATTTGGTGGAATTACAGGAATTATCCTGGCGTCTCCACCTCTTGATTTTGCTGTTTCAGCTACTTACTTTGTCGTTGCACACTTTCACTATGTTCTCTTTGGAACAGTGGTATTTGCTATGTTTGCTGGCTTCTACTTCTGGTGGCCTAAATTTACCGGCCGGATGCTCAATGAAACTTTAGGGAAGATCCATTTCTGGACTTTGTTTGTAGGGTTTCACTTAACTTTCCTTATTCAACACTGGCTTGGAATCAAGGGCTTCCCACGACGATATGCTGATTACTTAGCTACTGACGGCTTTACATTCATGAACACTGTTTCAACAATTGGCTCCTTCTTGCTGGCCCTTTCAATGATTCCATTTGCAATAAACATTTGGATCACTCGAAATGCACCGCTAGTTCAGGTCGATGATCCATGGGGCTATGGCTCTTCACTTGAGTGGGCGACATCTTGTCCACCACCACGTCACAACTTCCTGACAATGCCTAGAATTTCAAGTGAGCGTCCTGCTTTTGACCTTCATCATCCGCATATCAAGACAGAAGGGCATTAATTAATCATGAAGGCATCATGGAAACTATTTGGTGGTCTTAGTGTCTTCTATTTTTTGCTCACTGTCGTTTATTGGTATGTGGGTGGAGAAGAAGTTGGCATAGCCGGGTTACTACTTTCTGGCTGTCTAGCAGGCATGGTTGGCTTCTATGTTTGGTTTACGCAAAAACGAATCGGTGTAACACTTCCGGAAGATAACCTAACGGCTGAAATCTCAGATGGTGCCGGAGAGCTCGGTTTCTATTCCCCTCATTCTTGGTGGCCACTTCCTGTAGCACTTGCTGCTTGCACGATGGGGCTCGGATTAATCATCGGCTGGTGGCTTGCGCTCATTGGTCTAGGAGCATTAGTGATCTCTGTAATTGGAATGGTTACTGAGTATGAAAAGCCCCTCACATCTCATTAATGTTTAAGGTTTTTCATGAGTGACATTCGGGCGCAGATTCTTCCCACAGTTGATCCATTCAAAACAGCGGCAAGAATTACGATTGAGGCTACACCTGCCACAATTTTCGATTTACTTTCAAATCCACGGGCACACCATCGATTTGATGGATCGGGAACAGTTAAGGATGCAATATCAGGCCCGGAGCGTTTGTTTCTTGGGGCAACTTTTTCTATGTCTATGAAAATTAAAGTGCCATATCGAATCAAGAATACCGTTGTTGTCTTTGAAGAGAATAAGAAGATTTCATGGTGTCACCTAATGAAATGGACTTGGACATACGAACTTCAAGATTTAGGAAATGGATCCACCCAAGTCACTGAATACTTCGATGCTAGCAAGATTCCGGTAATTTCTCGTTGGTGGCTTAAGAAAACAGGAGCAATGGCACACAATCCAAAGTGGATAGCTAAGTCATTAGTTGCACTAAAGAAAATAAGCGAAGCGTAAATCAGATTTAGTGGTTTTCGATCTCCTTGAGATCTTCGACTGAAACCTTTGGAACGGCCTCTGCATTAGCTTTACTCAATCGAGCACGTAGCTTATTTTTCAAAGCACCAGCTCTCTTAACTCCTCGAGCGTCCACGGCAGGAAGATCTAAAGCAGGCATTTGCTCATGAGATGTAAGAATAAATGCCTTCTCTGGAGATATTGGCTCGTGTACTTCTACGAACTCACCACTTGGCATGCGAAGCAAGCGACCAGTTTCGCGGCCATGCAGTACTAATTCACGATCTGCTCGTTGAAGAGAAAGACATAATCTTTTCGTAATAATGAATGCAAGAGGAGGAAGTATGAGCACTCCAAATCGCGTTCCCCACATAATTTGATTAATTGAAAGATCAAAGTGCGTAGCAATCAAGTCATTTCCACCATTGATGAGTGTGACCATCATGAACGTAAGTGACATTGCACCGAGCGCAGTGCGATTTGGTGCGTTACGAGGACGATCCAGTAAGTGGTGTTCGCGCTTATCGCCTGTGATCCAGCTTTCAATAAATGGATACAGAGCCATTCCTGTAAACAAAATTCCTGGAATGATCAATCCAGGAATCAAAATGTTCCACGAAACTGTATATCCGAAGAAATAAGTTTCAATTGGTGGCGCCATACGAACAAGCCCATCAAGCCAGCCCATGTACCAGTCCGGCTGTGAACCAGCAGAAATCTGAGCAGGTGTGTAGGGACCGTAGAGCCAGATCGGGTTTATCGACGCAACAGCGGCTAGGAACGCCGTAACACCAAAGACAATAAAGAAAAATCCTCCAGCTTTAGCCATGTACATAGGCATCAATTGATAGCCGACCACATTCTTTTCAGTTCGTCCAGGACCTGGATACTGCGTGTGCTTCTGGTACCAAACCAACATCAAGTGCACCGTTATCAAAGCTAAAAAGGCTCCAGGTAGCAACAGAACGTGAACTATGTAAATTCTCGGAATGAACAATTCACCGGGGAAAACACCGCCAAAGGCAAAGTATGAAAGATAGGAACCGACAACAGGAATAGCTTGAATTATTGCCTCTGCGATTCGAATACCTGTACCTGACAAAAGATCATCTGGAAGAGAGTATCCAAGGAAGCCTTCAACTATTCCCAAAGTAAGTAGCCCAACACCGATGATCCAGTTTCCTTCACGTGGTTTACGGAAAGCACCTGTGAAGAAAACTCGCAACAAGTGAGCAACGATTGCTGCCATAAAAATTAGCGCAGCCCAGTGGTGAATCTGGCGCATTAATAAACCACCGCGTACCTCAAATGAGATGTGCAATGCCGATGCGTAGGCGGCCGACATCTTGACACCTTCTAGTGGTTGATATGCGCCTTCATAAACAACTTCGCGCATTGAAGGGTCGAACCAAAAAGTTAAGAATGTGCCTGAAAGTAGCAAAATAACGAAGGAATAAAGTGCGACTTCACCAAGCAGGAAAGACCAGTGATCAGGAAAGACTTTCTTCAAACTCTTCTTTAAGAATGCGGCAGCACCTGTTCGCTCATCAACATAATTAGCAACTTGGCCGAGCTTTGCTTCAACTGTCATGATTTTTCACGCCCCCAGAAACTAGGTCCTACCGGTTCAGAAAATGGCTTACGGGCAATGAGGTAGCCCTCATCGTCCACAGTGATATCTAACTGCGGAAGTGGTCTGGCCGCAGGTCCAAATATCACCTTTGCGGCGCGAGTCACATCAAATGTCGATTGGTGACATGGGCACAGCAGATGCTTTGTCGTTTGTTCATACAAAGCCACTGCGCAGCCCATGTGGGAACAGATCTTTGAGAAGGCGATAATTCCCTCATGCGTCATAGCAAGGCGGTCAGGTTCCAAATTGAACTCTGAAGGACGTAGGCGAATCAATAGCAGCGCATCTTTTGCGATGTCATCTAAATGGCGATCTTTAGGATCGGCAAACTCAGGCATAACTTGGGCCACAGAGCCAACCTCTAAATCTGAAGCTTTGATTCGGCGATCACCAGGGTCGGTCACTAAGTAAGTTCCTGATTTCCAGTTGGTCTTTTTTTGTTCTGGGCCAGGCAGTGGACCTAAATCACGCAACAACAAAATTGGCGAAAGGGCTGACAATCCAAGTGCAGCGCCCAGAGATCTCTTGATCAGAGAGCGACGACCAAGACCGGAACTAGCAGCACCTTCTTTTACGGTATCAACAAAGTCTTTTCGATCTTGCTCTGGTGAGCGAAACTCATGACGCTGCATCACAACTTCTTGATCGGGCATCAAAGTTTTTGCCCAATGAATTGCGCCCAGCCCGATAAAGAACAGCGCAATTGCCATACCTAAGCCAAGACCTAATTGGTGCGCGTTTTGATTACCCATGATTGGGATGAAAACAAAAACATCATCTGGAATAAAGACATAAGAAATGATCAGCAAAACAGTTCCTAGCGCCGAAATGCCAAACATTGCAGCAACTTGTCGTTCTGCGCGATCTGCAGCCTTTGGATCAGTGTCAGTTTTGCGATGAACGTGTGCGGGCAGACCTGGATCTTTAATTGGTTCGAGTTGACTGCTCATGTAGTTACTTCGCCTTCGTGGCAAGCCATACGGCTACACCGATTAATAGACCAAGCCCTAATGTCCATGCAAGTAAACCCTCTGTCACGGGACCAACGCGACCCAGTGACGCACCACCCAAGTTGGGTTCAGCCTCTGCAGATTTAATCCATTTGATGATTGAAAGTTTTTCTTCTGGAGTAATAGTTTTGTCATTAAATACTGGCATTGCCTGTGGACCTGTGACCATAGCTTCATAGATATGTTTTGGAAGTACACCCATAACTGTTGGGGCATATTTTCCTTGAGTGAGAGCGCCACCTTGTCCAGCAAAGTTGTGACACATTGCGCAGTTGTTTCTAAACAACTCTCCACCTTCGGCAGTACTTCCATCTCGTTCGAAATTAAGTAATTCCATGCCAGGAATTTCTGGACCTGGTGCAAGAGATGCAACATAGGCGGCTAAAGCTGCTACTTCTTCATCGTTGTAAACAGGAGCCTTTCGCATTGCCTGTGTGCTCATATCGGCCATTGGCATACGCCCAGTGCCAACTTGGAAGTCAACAGAAGCTGCGCCAACTCCTATCAGTGACGGTGCAACAGACACACCTTCAGCATTAAGCCCGTGACATGAAGAGCATCCCTTTAAGAAAATCTGTCTGCCTTCTTCAATCAATGTTGAACGCTCAACCGCGCTCATTTCATTGGCCGTTGTGGCGCTTGCGACACTAAAGGTTCCGCCGATACCAAGTAAGGCAAATATCAACAAAAGTGGTGCAGCTGCCTTGTGGCGGCGAAAGCGCGATATCCGTTTCACATTTTTCCTTTGCTACTTAATGAGATAGATCGCAGAGAAGAGAGCGATCCATACGACGTCGACGAAGTGCCAATAATAAGAAACCACGATGGCTGTTGTTGCCTGTTGACTAGTGAATCTGCGTGCTTTTGATACTCGGACCATCACGATCAAAAATGCTATTAATCCTCCAGTAACGTGAAGGCCGTGAAACCCAGTTGTTACGTAAAAGACAGAACCATATGCATTAGAAGAAAGGGTCAAGCCTTCACTTACTAGAACTGCATACTCATAAACTTGACCTGCAACGAAGAAGGCACCCATGAGAACAGTTAGAGCAAACCATTCACGCATTCCCCATTTATTAATTTGAAACAATGATCCGGTCCTTCGATTTTGAAAGCGCTCTGCAGCAAAAACACCGAACTGGCAAGTAACTGAAGAGAGAACCAAAATAGTTGTGTTGAATGCTGCAAAAGGAATACTGAGTAGCTCAGTCGACTCCGCCCAGATTCCTGGGCCTTGCACTGCACGTATTGTGAAGTACATAGCAAAAAGTGCGGCAAAAAACATTAACTCACTTGATAGCCAGACAATCGTTCCGACAGCTACGGCGTTGGGACGAGTGATTTTGTGATGGTCAACAATGCTGGTCATGGGGGAGATTATTCCCGAAAATGATGCTCCCGTCTGCCTGGCTACCCCTCAAACCCCATCGATTTCATGCCCGATTGGGTGAAACCGATCACTGCTATGGAAAGCTTTTTGAATCGAAGAAATGGGTAGAAACTGGCTTTACTGGCAATAGACTTTTACCTATGGCCGATACAAAAAAACATATCATTGTCTATTCAGATGATTCGACTGTTCGCGCCTCTGTAATCTCTGCTTTGGGAAAAAGGGCTGCAAAGGACCTTCCAGAACATGAAATTCGTGAGTTTGCTACAGCGCCAGCCTTGAGGGCCTATATAGATACCAAGAATCTCTCAGGTGGTTTTAGAGCAGACTTGTTCATCCTTGATGGAGAGACTTCGCCAGAAGGTGGATTAGGTGTTGCTAGACAATTAAAAGATGAAGTTTTTAATTGCCCTCCCGTTTTAGTAATCACTGGAAGACAGGAAGACTCTTGGCTAGCTGCGTGGTCGATGGCGGAAGCATCGGTAGTACATCCAATTGATCCATTCACATTGGCAAAAACGGCGGCAGAGCTACTGCGCGGAGCAACGCAAGCATCTGCTTAACTCTAACTATGAGTGATTCTCAGTGGCAGGAACACATTTCAGTTTTGGAATCTGGACGCAATTTATCTGTTGAATCGGTTCAGTGGTGCATGAATGAAATTCTCACTGGCCAGAGTTCAGATGAGACGATTAAAAGGTTTTTACTTTCTTTAAAAGCTAAAGGTGAGACACCTGAGGAAATAGGCGCGCTTGTTTCACAGATGTATAGATATTCGAGTCCCATAACGATTACCGAACGTGCCGTCGATACAGTCGGCACAGGTGGTGACGGAGCAAACACAATAAACATCTCTACAACTGCAGCAATCATTGCTGCAGCAGCAGGGGTTAAAGTTATGAAGCATGGAAATCGTGCCGCCTCGTCAAAATCTGGATCAGCAGACTTACTGGAAAACCTTGGAATCAATATCAACTTAGATGGAAGGGCAGTCGAAACAACCTTTTCCAAACTAGGAATAGGCTTTTGTTTTGCGCCAATTTTTCATCCTGCAATGCGCTTTGCAGCCTCTGCACGAAAAGAATTGGGCGTACCAACAGTTTTCAATATTTTGGGTCCACTTGCTAATCCTGCACAACCAAAGGCCGCGGCTATTGGAGTTGCTAATAAGGAGATGATGCCGGTGACGGCACAAGCTCTTTCAGAAAAAGGTGCAGATGCTTTTATTTGCAGGGGAGACGACGGAATTGATGAGATAACTCTGGCAACAACAACGACTGTACTAATTCTCTCTGATGGAAAGATTACATCTGAAAAATTTGATCCATCGGAGCTGAAAATATCCCGTGCTCCATTATCAGATTTAAAGGGTGGCGACGGTTCTCATAATGCAGGCATAACCTCTGCGATTTTCGATGGTGAACATGGTGCGCCTCGGGATGCTGTTTTGTTAAACGCCGCCGCTGCAATCGCAGCTTATGACGCCCGATTTGATTTGAATCTCATTGAGCGAATCGCTTTAGGTCTAGAAAGAGCTACAGAGGCAGTTGATTCAGGGGCAGCTAAAGAGTTAGTGCACCAATGGGCAATACTTAGCCAACAACTTCACATTGCTCCTTAGACTTCGGCTTCAATTTGAAGGTGTAGAGAAATTCCAATTTAGGCGTACTCTCAACTCATGGCAATAAACGGCGCTCCCCAAGGTTGGATTTCAGACTGGACTGCTGCAGGACACGGTGAAAATTCAAGAATTGGAATCATCTTGGTTCATGGATTCACTGGATCGCCAGCGTCTATGCGCCCCTGGGGAGAGTTTTTGAATGCAAAAGGTTACTCCGTAAGAGTGCCATTACTGGCAGGACATGGAACTAAAGTTGAAAACCTCAACAAAGTTAAATGGCAGGAATGGCCGGCGAAGATTATTTTTGAGATAGAACAAATTTCGAAATCGTGTGACCAGATTGTTTTGATTGGACTATCAATGGGCGGCGGCACAATTCTCAATGTAGCCGCGTCCCTATCCGGAGAGAACAAAAATATCGTTGGGCTTATTCTGGTCAATCCAATGATTCATGTGCGAGGGGTTCCAGCCGAGTTGGCATATTTTCTATCCCGTTTTCAATTGCTACGAAAAAGTGTTGGAGATGACATAAAGCGACCAGGAATGACCGAGTGGGGATATGACGCACTTCCAACCCGAGGCGTTCATCAGCTCCTGAAAATGCTGCGAATTACTAGACGAAATCTTCCGAAAATAAAGATCCCTCTGCAGTTATTTCATTCGGTTGAAGACCACACCCTGCCAGTAAGTAATACGGAGATTGTCCTGAGAGAGATTGGATCACTAGAGAAGAATAGAATTGAACTGGTAAATAGTTATCACGTCGCAACTATGGATTATGACCAGGAGTTAATCTTTCAAAACTCATTAACATTTATAGAAAGTGTGAGCGCTAAGTAAAACTATTTAATCAGCTACAGATCCCCGGAAATGATTAAATCAGATAGTTGATTACGCTCGCGTGGTAGCACTTCGCGTTCTCTTGCTTGTCCTTCAGGAAGATTTTCTGCCGGCCCTTGTCGTCCGATTGCCAGAATAACAATGCAATCTCGTTGGCCGGAAATATCAAATGACTTATTCATTTTCTCCTTATCAAAACCAACCATTTGGTGAACAATAAATCCTCGATGGTGAGCCTCAACGGTCATTTGTGAAACAGCTAAGCCTGTATCAAAGAGAGCTATCGGAGGGTAAATATGGCCTTCGGTCTTTTGTTCAACCACGACTGCTATCAGCGCCGATGCATTTGGTGCCCATACTTGATTGAATCCTGATATCGCGTCACATATTTTTTGAAATGATTCATCTCCACGCCTAGAGAGAATAAATCTCCAAGGTTGGAAGTTGTATGAAGAAGGAGCCCATCTGGCTGCCTCTAAAAACGCTGTCATATCTTCAGTCGAAATCAAAGCCTTGGGATCAAAGGAGCGAGGGCTCCAACGATCAGTAAGAATGGGATGAATTGGAACAGATGTTTGGGCTTTTTTCTGCATGACCAAACTCTAGACCAATTTAGCGACAGGCGCGTTAGTTAAACCAGCGAACCATTCCAATAACTCCGGCGGTCGCGTAAAAAAATTGAAGAAAGAGAATTCCATTGTGCCCACTGATCTTGGCCCATATTCCAATCAACACAGATGAACTCAGTAAAAGCGTAAATCCAATAAATTCAGCTCCGATATTTGCTGCTATTAGCATGGAGTAAACAATTGCAGTAACAACTCCACTCCACTCTAAAACTTTAGCTCGTGTCATGGCTACCTCATTTCGGCTGAAACTATTTTATTAATAGGTACTTTTACGTGGATTCGTTTACTGTGGATCTCTTGGGGCTACAACCATTTCGTCGATATCAATTCTATGTGCTTGAAAGGAATTAACAGCGGATTCACTTGGATAGCCGATCGCAATGCCACAGAGCAATCGGTAATCCTTAGAAATATCAAACTCTTTTCGCACTACATCATCCCAAACCGCAACAGCGCCTTGGGCGCAGGTGCCAAGACCATGAGAGTGAGCAGAGAGCATTAGGTTCGACATCATTAAGCCAGCATCTGATGCGGCGTAAATGTGAAGGCTTTTATGAATGTAAATGAACAGTTCTACGGGTGCACCAAAAAATGAATAGTTCTTTGCCCACTGCTGATCTCGGGCCGCCCTGTCGCCTCGCTTAACTCCAAAAAGTTCATAGAGTTCCTTACCAACCCTTTCCGATCGCGGCTTCAGCTCTGCTGGATATGGCTTTGCAATGCTTCGATTACTTGTGGGAAGACCGTAGCGAGAGTAAAGAATTCGAAACTTATGAACTATGCCTTTTCGTAGAATTCGCGAGAGAACGGCCCAACGGGATAAGAACTCGGAACTAATTCGATCGCGGGTCTGTCCTGTTGCCACGGCAACTTTGAAAGGTCGAGTGTTAGACCAACTTGCTGCAGTAAGAGCGTCTTCAAGAATTTGATCGAGAATCTCTTGGGGGATAGGAGTTGGTAGAAAATCTCGCGTGCTTCTGCGTGAGGCAAGAAACCTCGAGAAATTTTCTGGGTTAATTCCAGTATATGAATTATTCACAGGACAAGCCTAGCGACAAAGCATGATACTCATTGGTAATCGGTTAAAAACTATAGAAAATTAGATATGTCGCAAGTGTGAACATAATTGCCGCAACGATTAGATCTAGAACTTTCCAAAAAATTACCTTCACCATAAATCGAGCAGCCATTTTGGAACCAAATCCGATGAAGAAAAACCAAAGAAAACTGGCGGTCATCGCACCGAAAGTAAAGAACCATTTGTCCGTAGGGAATTGATTTGCGATGCTTCCCAAGAAAATAACGGTATCTAAATAAACATGGGGATTAAGGAAAGTCAGTCCAAGAACTGTAAGAATAGTTTTCTTCCTGGAAACAATTGCTCCTTGCTCCAAGGTCAGCGAGTTGTGCTTAAATGCCGAACGCAGTGATTTGATACCAAAAAAAGCTAAGTAGGTAACTCCAAACCAGCGGACAACTTCTAGTACTTGTGGGGCTGATTCGATCGCCTTGCCTAAACCTGCTGTGCCCGCGGCAATTAACAAGGCATCTGAGATTGCACACAAGAGGACAACGATGAGTACATGTTGGCGTTGAAGACCTTGCCTTATGACAAATGCATTCTGGGCACCGATTGCAATTATTAGAGCCAAACCAGAGGCGATACCAGAGGTAAATGCAATCATGAACACAGATTGTACATCAATAAACTAATCAGTCGGTGGACGATACTGGGATCGAACCAGTGACCCCCACAATGTCAATGTGGTGCTCTACCGCTGAGCCAATCGTCCTCGGTGGTCAAACTATACAACAGCAGATTTATATCAGATAGCCAGAATGTGTTTGGTTATCGAGCGAAATCATCTTCGATACGCTCAATATCATCTTCTCCAAAGTAGGTCCCTGTTTGTATCTCAATAAAAACCAATTCCTTATCGCTAGTATTTCCAATACGGTGAAGTTGTCCAACAGCTACATCAACTGTCTCACCTGATTGTTTTGTAAACGTTTGCCCATCAAGAACAACAGTGGCAGTACCAGAAACTATAAACCAGTGTTCAGCACGCTTCTGATGTCTTTGATATGAAAGTCTGGCACCGGGATTTACATAGATGCATTTAACTTTGTGAACCGAAGATTCTTGAAGAATCTCATAATGACCCCATGGTCTTTTTGATTCATCAGACAAGGTGTTCACCTCAGTTCTTATCCTTAAGATCTTGCGATCATTTCTTTGTAGATAATGGAGGTCGGGACGGGATTTGAACCCGTGTAGAGGGATTTGCAGTCCCTTGCCTCGCCTCTCGGCCACCCGACCATAGAAAAATCGCTGGCTAACAAAAATTTATGAAAATTTTTGCCTGAGGTGCGATTATCAGAGCGGACGACCGGGTTCGAACCGGCGACCTGAACCTTGGCAAGGTTCCGCGCTACCAACTGCGCTACGTCCGCGAGGAAGTTAAATCTATCGCAGGGGAGGCCTAAGCGCCAAAGTGAGAAGCATTGGTTAGCGTTCTCCCGTGTCCACTTCACATGACGATGCCTTCTTCTGGATGGGAGGCAGATTAGCCACAGATTTAATTGAGATTTCTACAGACCCATCTTCATTGTCAGATGGTGGTTTTTGGGCAGTGAGCACGACATTTGAAGGTGGATTTATTGCAGCAAAGTTTGCAACTGTCGAAGAAAAAGAATTTCCAACTTATAACTGGGAGCCTCTTATCCAAGAATGGACAAGCTCCTTAAATCAAAGCGAATATGTTGGTTATGTAGATCGCATTAGGCAATCTATTGCCGACGGATGGGTATATCAGGTCAATGCCTGTCGAATCTTAAGTAACAGTTTGCAGGTAAGTTCACTGCGTGGATTATTTAGCAAAATACTAAAAGAAAATCCTTCGCCATGGGCTTGCTACTTAGAAATGCCAGGAGTAAACATTGCCTCGGCTTCACCGGAACTTTTTCTCAAACGCACAGGTTCTGATCTTAAGACTTCGCCGATCAAGGGAACTCAGTCACCTTCGGCTGGCATTTTTGGTCACAAAGATCGCGCTGAGAACATAATGATCGTCGATCTCATGCGAAATGATTTGGGACAAATTTGTGAAAACGGAAGTATTGAGGTTCCAAGACTTTTATCAAGTGAAGACCACCCAGGTTTAAAACATCTTGTTTCCGATATACATGGGACCTTAAAAGTTGGGGTTAGTTGGAGCGAGATTTTTTCTCGCTTATCACCGGCAGGTTCGATTAGTGGTGCCCCTAAATCATCGGCAACGCAGGTGATAAAAGAGAACGAGGTAGCTCGGGGTCCATACTGTGGTGTTTTAGGGTGGGTGCAGGCAGATAAGGCAGAGCTATCTGTTGCGATTCGAATATTTTGGAATGACCAAGGAATTCATTTTGGTACGGGTGCGGGTATCACTTGGTCAAGTGATCCTTTCGAGGAATGGAATGAGACAGTCTTAAAGGCTGATCGCCTCATAAAAATCGCTGGTGGTGCAATCAAGTGAAAGTAATCTTTAATGGAGAGTTATTAGATCAACATCAAACTGTATGTGATGACAAAGGTTGGCTCCCTGGTACTGGAATTTTTGAAACAATCAAGACTGTTGATTCAAAGCCTTGGGCCTTTTCCAGGCATATGCGCAGAGCAATAAACACTGCCTCTTCGGTCGGTGCAAAGATTCCTGACGAGTCATCGTTGCGCTCAGGAGTTGAACTTCTAATCAAGGAGCAAAGACATGATCCTGGACTACTACGTTTGTCATTTGCCAGTAACGGGGATTGGCTAGCTGTGCATCTTGCTTATTCCGAGTTAGTTGCTCCAGCAAAAATCATGACTTATCCTCACGTGGTTTCTACTGATGGCTCACAAGTGAAGCGTTTTTCATATGATCACAGAATTTCAATTGTAGATTTTGCAAAGAGCAATGGATTTGATGAAGCAATAGTTTTAAATCCTGACAACAAAGTCAGCGAGGCTGGAGTTAGCAACTTACTCATCAAAATTGGCGATTCGTGGTGGACTCCACCATTATCTGATGGGGCGTTGCCGGGAGTTGTTCGAGCTCTTGTCATAGAGAACTTTGATGTCGGCGTGCGCAGTATTGATGCCTCAGAAATCAAAGATATTAAATCAGCATTTTTGATTGGAAGTCTTCGCCTTGCACAGCCAGTAGAGTCCATTGATGCAAGGGGATTAGTACAAAGTTTGGATTTCAAGCGCGAAATCGAAGCGATGGCCCTGAGGACTTCGGTAGGCTAATCACATGTCCACGATTGCGATTACCGTTGACGGCGTTATGGTCAATGTTGAAGCTGATCAGCGTCCAACACATATCTTTGCCGAAAATAAAGAGATTGTTGTGGCACGCATTAATGGAGTTTTAAGGGATCTTTGGACCGAACTTTCTCAAGGAGATGTTGTCGAAGGTGTCTCGATTGGTTCAGAAGATGGCCTTGCGGTTCTTCGACATTCAACGGCTCACGTTATGGCACAAGCTGTTCAAGAGGTTTTTGCAGATACGAAATTGGGAATCGGCCCTCCAATCAAAGATGGTTTCTACTACGACTTTGACCCACAAGAGAATTTCAATCCTGATGACTTGGTCAAAATTGAAAGTGCGATGAGAAAGATCATTAAAGAGGGGCAGCGTTTTCGTCGACGTGTGACTACTGAGAAAGATGCTCTCAAAGAGTTGGCGCATGAGCCGTTTAAATGTGAACTCATTGGAATTAAAGGACCGGCTGGTGAAGAGGCATCGGTTGAAGTTGGCGGCGCCGAGTTAACTATTTACGATAATTTAGGTAGAGATGGAAATCCTGTATGGAGCGATCTTTGCAGGGGACCTCACTTGGCATCTACCAAGCTGATTCCTGCATTTAAATTAATGAGAACCGCTGCGGCTTATTGGCGTGGTTCTGAAAAAAATCCAATGTTGCAGCGTATTTACGGAACTGCATGGCCATCAGTTGATGAGCTAAATGCACATTTAGAGTTATTAGCTGAGGCTGAAAAAAGAGATCACCGACGTTTAGGAAATGAACTTGATCTGTTTTCCTTTCCGGAAGAGATTGGATCTGGTTTAGCTGTCTTTCATCCAAAGGGCGGAATCATTCGCCGGGCAATGGAGGATTACTCACGTCTAAGACACGAAGAAGAAGGATATGACTTCGTATACTCGCCGCATTTAACAAAAGCTGCATTGTTTGAAACCTCTGGACACCTGCAGTGGTATGCCGATGGCATGTATCCACCAATGATTTTGGATGAAGAACACAATCCAGATGGAACGATTAAACGAGCCGGTCAACAGTATTTTATGAAGCCGATGAACTGCCCTTTTCACAATCTAATCTATAAGGCTAGGGGTCGTTCGTACCGGGAACTTCCATTAAGGCTCTTTGAATTTGGAACTGTATATCGTTATGAAAAATCAGGAGTGCTCCATGGAATCACTCGAGCAAGGGGCTTCACTCAAGATGATGCACATATCTATTGCACAAAAGAGCAGATGGTTGGCGAACTCGATTCACTTTTAACATTTGTTCTCAACCTTTTGCGCGACTACGGTTTAAACGACTTCTACTTGGAGCTTTCAACAAAGAACCCTGAAAAATCAGTAGGTGAAGATTCCGATTGGATTGAAGCGACTGAGGCGCTACGTAAAGCCGCGACTGCGCAAAATCTCGAATTGGTTTTAGATGAAGGTGGCGCCGCTTTTTATGGTCCCAAAATCTCGGTTCAGGCAAAAGATGCGATCGGACGCACCTGGCAGATGTCAACGATACAAGTTGATTTTCAATTACCTCAAAGATTCGAACTTGAATACTCGGCAAGTGATGGAACAAGACAGCGCCCTGTAATGATTCACCGTGCTTTGTTTGGATCTATTGAAAGATTCTTCGGTGTTCTAACTGAGCATTACAGCGGTGCATTTCCACCATGGCTTGCTCCGGTGCAAGCAATCGGTATTCCTGTTGCAGATAGTTTTGCGGATTATTTGGGTGATGTCATTCAAACGATGCGCAAGGCCGGCATTCGCGCAGAGCTTGATGCATCTGATGATCGCATGCAAAAGAAGGTTCGAAATGCGCAGATGCAAAAGATCCCCTTCATGGTTATTGCTGGTGAAGAAGATCAGGCTGCTGGTGCTGTTTCATTTCGATATAGAAATGGCGAACAGAAGAATGGAATCCCTATCGCTGATGCGATTGTAGAAATTAAAAAAGTAATCAAAGAACGTACTCAGGTTTAAGCCGTGAGCAATGAAATCGCTGGCGGCGGAATGCCAGATGGTTGGCAAAGGCTTTGGGCGCCACATCGTCTTGAATATCTGAGAGGCGAGAACCGACCACTTCCAGGGAATTTAGTAACGTGTCCTTTTTGCGATATACCAAATAAATCCGACGAAGAGGGCCTAATTGTTTTTAGAGGTGTCACGGCATACGTCGTTATGAATCTGTACCCCTACAATCCAGGACACCTATTAATCTGCGCAAACCGACATGTTGCCGACTTAACTCAATTAACTGAAGATGAACGAAATGAGATTTACCAACTCACCTCACATGCCATGAATGTGATTCGCAAAGTCTCTTCCCCGCAAGGGTTTAATCTTGGAATGAACCAAGGTGAAGTCTCAGGTGCTGGGATAGCGGAACACATACATCAACATGTTGTACCGCGTTGGGGAGGCGATGCAAACTTCATGCCAATAATTGGAAAAACGAAAGTAATGCCTCAACTACTTAGTTTAACTAGAGACGAAATTGCAGCAGCCTGGTAATTAAACAGCAAGTTGTTTTATTAAATCCTTTACCTTATCAACGCCAATTCCTTTTTCTATCCATAATGGAATTGCCGGAAATTGCAATCCTGCTTCAAAGGAACCTTCTCCATCGGATGTAAATTTTTCTAGATACTCCTCTCGAAACTCTTGAACCAGCGTCTTATGTTCGTCATCACTGTCAGTGATGGTTGGGGGAGTTGTTGAATAATCGATGATCTGTAAATCGGCCAGACTGATCAAAGCCACAGGCTTTCCGAGCTCATCGTGAAGCACTAAGAATGGAGTAATCACTTGATCAAAAACTCGATTTGCAAGCATTACAGCATCATCAAAATCAGCCTCTGATTTCTCTAACTGTGTAACGACAACTATTCGAGGAACTTGATATTCGTCTAAGGCTTGCCAATTTTCGATTGTTTGTTGGTCTATTCCTGTTGCTGGGTTGATGGCAAAAATTGCAAGATCACTCTGACTGTGAGGCTCTTGGGAGTATGTTCCTGAAAAGGCTTTGGCCACGCTAAGTGGGTCCGCGCTCTCGTGTCCATACACGTGAATTCCTATTTTGGTGTTCAAAGATTGCACTGGGTCAGCCTACGATGTCCCTTGATGATTAGTGCAAAGATCAAGCCGGCTGTTACGAGAGTTATCACACCCGTAGCCTCATTTGCCCTGCGATTAGGCATAACACCAAATGCCGTTACATGGACCGGAGCAATAGCAGTTGTTTCAGCAGCTTTATATTTTTATCCTCGGGGTCAGTTCGTTGTTGGAACAATAGTTATTTCACTAGCCGCACTCAGTGATTTGTTTGATGGAACCATGGCTCGCATTTCAAAAGCAGGATCAAGTGCGTGGGGAGGTTTCTTAGACTCCACAATCGATCGAATAACAGATTCAGCGATATTAATCGGTGTAAGCCTATATTTAATTCAGCAAGATGACCGACTTACTTCTGTAGTTCTGGTGACCTTATTAACGGGAATGCTTGTTCCTTACGTTAGAGCTAAGGCTGAGTCCTTGGGGATTGAATGTTCGGGTGGAATTGCAGAGCGAACCGAGAGATTGATAATTGCATTGACCGCAATTGGCTTTGAAGGTTTGGGAGTTCCTTATGTTCTTGCTGGTGGAATGTGGTTACTTGCTTTGCTTGGAACTTACACAGTAATTCAACGGATGATTATCGTTAAACGGGCCGTTTAGCCGTGAAGGAAAATCTTTCAGCCTTTGTTTATTTCGCTGGATGGCGGCTAGTTCGTTGGCTACCCGAGAAAACCGCATACAACATCGCTTACGTATTGGGTGATTATCTTGTGAAGCGAAACGGTAAAAACGTTTCAAGATTTCGGAGCAACCTTTCTCGGACTCAAGTTTCTATTAGCAGTTCAGATTTAGATGATCTATTAAAAAGGGCCATGCGCTCATACATGCGCTACTGGATCGACACCTTCAGATTTCCAGATTGGTCAATGCAAAGAGTGCAAGGAACTGTAAGCGTTACAAATGAACATTTAATGTTAGATGCCATTGCAGCTAAGACTGGTGTGATTGTTTCACTTCCACATGCCGGTAATTGGGATCATGCAGGCGCGTATTTCTGCGCTAAAGGAATCCATCTTGTTACCGTGGCAGAACGATTAAAGCCAGAGAAGTTATTTTTGAAGTTTCTTAAGTATCGGCAAGACATGGGAATGGAAGTCTTGCCCCTAGATAGTCAAACAATCGGAATATTGGAGACGAGATTGCGCCAGGGCCATTTAGTTGCTCTCGTGGCCGATCGAGATCTTTCTAAATCTGGAATTGAAGTTGAATTCTTTGATGGTCCAACAAGAATGCCGGCAGGACCTGCTGTTCTAGCTCTACAGACTCAAGCACCATTGATTACTGCATTTGTTTCATACACACCGGAAGGAATTCATGTGGAATTTAAGAACGTGTTAATTCCATCGCAAGGCGAATATAAGGATCGCGTCAAGGAAATTGTTTCGATGACTGCAAAGCACTTCGAAGAAGGCATACGCCATAATCCGGAAGATTGGCACATGTTGCAGAGAATTTGGACAGATGGCGATTTCAAGGAGCGTCAGTGATGCTTAGTAAATTGCTAAAAATTGGAATCGTCTGCCCTTACAGTTGGGACACTCCTGGCGGTGTAGGTAATCACGTTCGAGATCTCGCGGAATACTTAATTGCACAAGGACACGATGTTTCAGTGCTTGCGCCCGCATCTGAAGATGCAGTGTTGCCGTCCTATGTCATCAACGCTGGAAAACCAATTTCAATTCCCTACAACGGAGCAGTCGCACGAATTCTTTTCGGACCAGTTGCATATTCAAGAGTTAGAAACTGGATTGCTGAAGGAAATTTCGATCTTCTTCATCTGCACGAACCGGCAATACCGTCCATATCCTTACTGGCATGTTGGGCGGCAGAGGGTCCCATGGTTGGAACCTTTCATGCAGCCGCAAAACATCAGAAAATTATTTTCGCGATTGGTCCTATTTTGGAACCGGCAATAGAAAAACTCTCGGCTCGCATCGCAGTTTCTGAAGCGGCTCGATTAACTCTCACCGATCATTTAGACACAGATGCGGTAGTAATCCCTAATGGTATTTACGCCTCTCGTTACATGCATGGATCACCGCAAAGTAAGTGGCAAGGCAACACGATTGGTTTTATTGGGCGTTTCGAAGAATCTCGTAAAGGTTTAAGTGTCTTAATCGAGGCACTTCCAGTTATTTCCAGGTTTGCACCAGATGTCAAAGTATTTGTTGCAGGCCCTGGGGATCCAGAAGAGGCAATTAAAAGTATTGATCCACAGCTAAGAAGTCGTTTTGAGTTTCTTGGAAAAATATCTGAATCTGATAAAGCTGATTTCATGGCATCGGTGGCACTCTACGTTGCCCCCAACACTGGCGGTGAATCATTTGGAATCATCGTTGCCGAAGCTTTAGCTGGGGGCGCATGTGTTGTCGCAAGTGACATTCCAGCTTTTGACGATCTTTTGGGTCATGGCCAATATGGCGCTCTTTTTGAATCCGAAAACTCAACTGAACTTGCAAAAGTAATCATTGATCTTCTTCGTAATCAAGATAAGAGAACGCAGTTAGCAAAATCAGGTAAGGATCATGCTCAGATTTTTGATTGGTCGGTTGTGGCTGAACAGATTTATTCTGTTTATGAAATGTCAATGGTGGGAGGCTCTAAAGTCAGAGTCGCGCAGGACTCTAGATCATGGAGTAGATTCCTCTCGAAAGAGGAGAAACCATGAAGTATCTGATACCTACGATTTTCTTTGTGGTGTTTGTGATCTGGTATTTAACTTTTTTAGCAAGAAGATTGGATCGACTGCACCATCGTGTAGATAACAGTTGGGCCAATCTTGATGTGCTTTTACAGAAAAGGGCTGCAGTTGCATTGGAGATTGCTCACAGTGACATCGCAGACCCCGCATCGTCGCTTTTGTTAACTGGTGCTGCTTATCAGGCGCGAGATGCATCAATTCAATATAGATCTAATGCAGAGAGCGGTTTGTCTGGCGCTCTGGGTTTGCTTTTAGAGGACTCCAGACATTTGGCAACGGCGGCAGATAGTCAACTATTAACTGAGCTCTCAGCGCTTACCGATAAAATACGAGTTGCGATTGCAATTCATACCGATGCTGTGAGTCGCTCACAAATGTTGCGGCGCAAATATGTTGTCCGAACCTTCCGATTAGCAGGAAATGCGCCGCTACCTGTCACCTATGAATTCGAAGCTGATGTTCTTTAACAAACGGATTCTCTTATTAGTGGCTGCGTCTTTAACCCTTAGTAGTTGCGCGGTCATCGAAAAAGCTTTGCCTCAAAAGGCGGAGACAAATGTACTCAGCGGACGGGAAGGTACGAATGGTCCTGTACTTGCAGTCAAAATAGATGACACAAATCCAGCACATCCACAAATAGGAATTGAGGATGCTGACGTTGTCTACATCGAACAAGTGGAAAGTGGCCTAACTCGGCTTATGGCAATTTTCTCTTCGCGAATTCCACAGAGAGTGGGCCCAGTACGTAGTGCTCGAATTTCTGACATCGATATTTTAAGTCAGTACGGAAATGTGGCTTTTGCATACAGTGGTGCTCAATCAAAACTATTACCGATTATCAGCCAGGCAAATCTCCTCGATTTAGGAGCCCAACGTCAAAGTCCCACGATCTACACAACTGATCCTGCGCGCAATCAACCATATGCGATGGTTCTACGTGCAGATTTACTGATGGCAAGAGTTGTTGAGAAAGAGTATGCAATTGATAGTGCGCGCAATGTGGGTTTCATCTTTGGAGATGAACCTAAAGATGGTTTAGTAACGGATGAAGTTGTAGTTGATTGGCCATCTGCTACCTATAAAGCAACGTGGTCCTCGGCAGAAGAGCGATGGTTTTTGTCTCACAACGGAAAAATCAATAGCGCAGAATCAGGGTTGATATTAGGTCCCACAACTCTGGTTATTCAGATTGTTTCAATCACACCGTCAGAGTTTGGCGATAAATTTGGGGGAGTAACACCTTTTTCGGAAACGATAGGAAAAGGCAAAGCTTTTGTACTTCGTAATGGCAAACGCTTTGCAGGTACATGGAACCGAAGTGATGCTAATTCTGGCACTACATTCTCGTTAGCCAATGGAGAGCAGATTAAATTTGCACCGGGTCAAGTTTGGGTGGCATTGACCGATCGTGAGCCTAAATTCACCTCGCCAGCGGCAACTAATTCAAAGTAGTATGTGCACCTAAACTTTTGATGGAATCGGAGTATTCGTGATGGCTGAAGTAACCGGAACCGGTCGCGTCAAGCGCGGTATGGCTGAAATGCTTAAGGGCGGCGTAATTATGGACGTCGTCAATGCAGAGCAAGCCAAAATCGCAGAAGATGCAGGAGCCGTTGCTGTTATGGCATTAGAGCGTGTGCCGGCAGATATTCGCGCACAAGGTGGCGTAGCGCGTATGTCGGATCCAGACATGATCGAGAAGATTCAAGCAAGTGTTTCGATCCCTGTAATGGCAAAGGCAAGAATTGGCCATTTCGTTGAAGCTCAAGTTTTGCAATCGCTCAACGTTGACTACATCGATGAGTCCGAGGTGTTGACACCATCTGATTATGAGAATCACATTGATAAATGGAATTTCACTGTTCCATTTGTTTGCGGTGCCACCAATTTGGGCGAAGCGCTACGACGCATCAATGAGGGCGCAGCAATGATTCGTTCAAAAGGTGAAGCAGGAACGGGTGATGTTTCAAATGCAATGATGCACATGAGAAAAATTGGTGGGGAAATTCGCCGATTATCGTCACTGCGCGAAGATGAGTTATATGTCGCTGCCAAAGAACTACAGGCACCGTATGCATTAGTTAAAGAAGTTGCCGAGACAGGCAAGCTACCTGTTGTGCTATTTACCGCTGGTGGGATTGCAACTCCTGCCGATGCGGCTTTGATGATGGCAATGGGAGCCGATGGCGTCTTTATCGGTTCAGGAATATTTAAGTCAGGAAATCCGGCTCAGAGAGCGGCAGCTTGTGTAAAGGCAACAACTTTTTGGGATGATCCAAAAGTAGTTGCAGATGCATCTCGTGGTTTGGGTGAGGCGATGGTTGGAATTAACGTCGCTGATCTACCGGCACCTCATCGTCTTTCTGAACGCGGCTGGTAAATAATTCAAAAATGAAAGTTGGAGTTCTCGCTCTGCAAGGAGACTTTCGCGAGCACTCGAACGCACTTATTGCTTGTGGAGTTGATGCATTTTCAGTTCGACGCAGTGAAGAGCTAGCAGATGCTGATGCATTGATTATTCCTGGGGGAGAATCAACAACAATTGCTCACCTCGCTCAAACTTTTGGCATATTCGATGCAATTAAACAACGTATCTCATCAGGTATGCCGGCGTATGGTTCGTGTGCTGGAATGATTTTGCTAGCCGATGAAATTCTGGATGCAGCAATGGGCCAGAAAACATTTGGTGGTTTAGATATCGTGGTGCGCAGGAACGCCTTTGGTCGACAGGTGGACTCTTTCGAGACTGAGCTTGAATTCAAGGATGGATTTCCAGAGCCACTTAGGGCAGTGTTTATACGAGCACCCTGGGTTGAGCGAGTTGGACCAAAAGTAGAAGTCTTAGCGTCAGTCAAATCCCATCCAGTAGCTGTTCGCTCAAAAACTTTATTAGCTACTTCTTTTCATCCAGAACTAACTGGTGATCATCGAACTCATCAATATTTTGTGGACCAAGTGGCACGCCCAGCACTCAAAAAGGTACAGTAAGCACATATTCGCAGTTGTGAAATTGAGGTGTTCCAATGTCAGGCCATTCCAAATGGGCGACAACCAAGCATAAAAAGGCAATCATCGATAGCCGTCGTGCAAAGGTATTTGCTAAACAGATTCGAGCGATTGAAGTTGCTGCGCGAAATGGTGGCGCGGATATGGATGGAAATCCAACGCTTTTTGATGCTGTGGCAAAAGCGAAAAAATCATCTATGCCGGCTGACAATATTGAACGTGCGATAAAGAGAGGTGCCGGTTTAGAAGCTGGTGCAAAAGACTGGATAACAATTATGTATGAGGGCTATGGCCCCAATGGTGTTGCAATTATGATTGAGTGTTTATCAGATAATCGAAATCGCTCCGCATCTGAAGTAAAAGTTGCGGTTACTCGAAATGGTGGTTCGATGGCCGATTTAGGATCGGTTTCTTATCTTTTTAATCGAAAAGGAGTAATCATTGTAAAAAAAGATGGCTCACTTTCTGAAGACTTAATTCTTGAAGCAGTTCTAGAGGCTGGCGCTGAGGAAGTAAATGATTTAGGCGAGGCTTTTGAGATTGTTAGCGAGCCTGTTGATCTGGTTCCAGTGCGTGAGGCTCTTCAATCAGCCGGGATTGATTACGAATCTGCAGATTCATCATTTCTTCCGTCTATGAGCATTCCTTTGGACGCAGAGGGTGCCGCCAAGGTATTTGAACTCATTGATGCAATAGAAGAGCTAGATGATGTGCAGAATGTCTATAGCAACTTTGATGTTTCTGACGAAGTTATGGCGAGCCTAGGATAAGGATTTTCTGAACAACCTTAGGCTTTAACCTTTAATCCAACGAAGAAAGCGTGAGGAACAATGAGAGTTTTGGGCATAGACCCCGGCCTTACTCGTTGTGGTGTTGGAATTGTTGAGGGTGCGATTGGTTCACCGCTTTCGCTGGTTGAAGTCGGTGTAATTGTTACGGGTAAAGATCTTGCATTAGAACATCGACTCCTAGAGTTAGATCAAGAACTTTCACAGTGGGTAAATCTTTGGCAACCCGATGTAATCGCAGTTGAAAGAGTTTTTTCTCAACATAATGTGCGAACAGTTATGGGAACTGGGCAAGCTGCTGGAATAGCTCTTTTGATTGCCGCAAAATCTGGAATACCAGTAGTAATGCATACTCCATCAGAGGTCAAAGCGGCAGTGACGGGCAATGGACGTGCCAATAAAGTACAAGTTGCATCAATGGTTCAAAAACTTCTTAACCTCGAAAGTATTCCAAAGCCTGTAGATGCTACTGATGCTTTGGCGTTGGCCATTTGCAATATTTGGCGTGGAGGTGGCAATAATAAAGTTAATCAAGCTTTGGCCGCAGAGAAAATCCGACTGAAGAAATTACACTCCAGATGATTTCATTGTTGACTGGGACCGTTAGATCCCTCACGAGTGATCGAGCTATTCTTGAAGTTGGCGGAGTTGGATTGAGCGTTGTTCTTACACCTTCTACGACGGCGCAGATTACTTTAGGTTCACAGCAACAGTTGTTTACCTCATTGGTGGTGCGTGAAGACTCACTTACTTTGTATGGCTTTCTAACAGATGAAGCAAAGGGCCTTTTTGAACTTGTGCAAACCGTGTCTGGGATTGGACCAAAGGTAGCAATGTCAATTGTGGGTGCGATGTCACCTGAAGATTTAGGTCGCGCGATATCTCAAGAAGAGATTTCGGTCATTGAAAAAGTTCCAGGAATAGGCCGCAAAGGTGCGCAACGTTTGATTCTCGAGCTAAAAGGAAAGCTAACTGACTTATCCAGTAATCAAACATATAAGGGCCATCAGCCTGCATGGCGAGAAAAACTTGTAAGTGGATTAACTTCTCTCGGTTTTTCTCCGAAAGAGGCTGACGGTGCAATTACAGATGTCGTTGCAACACTATCTTCTGAGGGTATTGATGCATCGACCAAGGACCTAAGTGAGCTTTTAAAAATGGCATTGGCAAGTGGAAAGAGTTCTCGTGGATGAGGATCGCCTAATGACTTCTAATGTAAATAAAGATGAGTCAGCATTGGAGCAAGCCCTTCGCCCAAAAACTCTCAACGATTTTATTGGGCAAAAACGAGTGAGAGATCAAATAGATGTTTTACTCACAGCTGCCAGAAATAGGAATTCCCCTGCCGATCACATTTTGCTTTCAGGTCCACCGGGATTGGGTAAAACGACCTTGGCCTTAATTCTTGCTAGCGAGATGGCGACGCCAATTAGATTAACAAGTGGACCTGCAATTACACATGCTGGTGATCTGGCAGCGATTCTTTCATCTCTTGTTGAAGGCGAGATCTTGTTTATCGATGAAATCCATCGCTTGCCCAGGCCTGCAGAAGAACTTCTTTACCTAGCAATGGAGGATTTTAGAGTTGACGTAATTGTCGGCAAAGGTCCTGGCGCAACGGCGATTCCTCTGCAATTGCCACACTTCACATTAGTAGGAGCGACAACCCGTGCTGGACTATTACCTAGTCCATTGCGCGATCGTTTTGGTTTCACCGCGTACTTAGATTTTTATGAACAAGCAGATATAGCACAAGTTATCACTCGTAGCGCCGAACTTTTAAGAATTGCAATCGATAACAGCGCAATCAATGAGGTTGCCGGCAGGTCTCGAGGGACTCCACGAATTGCAAACCGTTTACTCCGCCGTGTTCGTGACTTTGCGCAAGTTAACGGAAGTAAGAAAATTTCCCTTTCTGATTCTCGGGCGGCTTTAGAGATGTACGAAGTGGATGAGCTTGGGCTCGATCGATTAGATCGCGCTGTGCTCATCGCGCTTATCGAAAGGTTTAATGGTGGTCCGGTGGGTCTTTCAACTCTTGCAATAGCCGTTGGTGAAGAGATTGAGACGGTTGAATCTGTAGCCGAACCATTCTTGGTCCGCAATGGATTTATGGCCAGGACCCCACGTGGTCGAGTGGCAACTTCTCAGGGTTGGCTCCACATTGGCCGAACTCCACCCGCTGAGATTTCCACGCTTTTCGACTTACCTGCCCCTGACGCCTAGACTCTGCGCTTATGTCTACTATAAATAAACCGATCAAGACTTCAAGTCGACCAGTTAGAACCTTATCTATTTTGGCACTTGGCTTAGTAGCAATGACGGGTCTTGTTTTTGTTCAAGATGCTACTTCTGTGAAATTAGGTCTTGATCTTCGTGGCGGAACGTCTGTAACTCTTCAACCTCGAATTGCTCCCGGTGAAGAGGGAAGCATTACTAATGAGGCGATCGATCAAGCGGTTGCAATTATTCGCCAACGCGTGAACTCATTAGGTGTTGCTGAGTCAGAAGTTGCAGCTCAGGGAACAGGAACAAGTCGACAGATTGTTATCTCGGTTCCGGGAGACACCGGTCGACGTGTAGTTGATTTAGTAGGTCAGACCGCCGAGCTTCGTTTCCGTCAAGTTTTAGCTACAGGTGCGGGTGCTACTGCAGTTGTAGATCCAACGGCAACACCAGTGGCTGGCGTTACGCCGGAGATAAATGCCCAGTTCGCTTCTTTTGATTGCACGCTGGCGGCAAATCGCCAAGGTACTGGAACAGATCTTCCATCTCAAACAATTGTTGCATGTGATCGCGCAGGTTTAACTAAGTATATTCTTGGACCTGCAGAAGTTTTAGGTCGTCAAATTTCAGAAGCATCCGCAGGCCTTGACACACAATCCGGAAGTGCATGGTTTGTCAGTTTAACTTTTAATAGTGAAGGAACTGCAGCATTTGCGGCGGTGACTTCTCGCGTTACTTCTTTACCTGAGCCAAACAATCAATTGGCCATTGTTCTAGATGGTTTGGTTGTGTCAGCTCCTCGAATCAACGAAGCGATTCCCTCAGGAACTGCCCAAATTACGGGAAGCTTTTCACAGTTAGAAGCTAAAGACTTAGCAAATGTTCTAAAGTATGGAGCGCTTCCACTTGCATTTGATCGTGGAGAGGTTCAGCAGGTTTCTCCAACATTAGGCGCTGACCAGTTAGATGCAGGCTTGATTGCTGGAGCCCTAGGTCTGGCACTCGTAGTTATTTTCACACTTGCTTACTACCGAGTATTAGGGTTTATAACCGTTGGATCACTTGCAATAGCCGGAACTATGCTTTATCTGTTGTTCTTACTACTTGGACAATGGATTGGATTTACATTGACGCTCGCGGGTATTGCAGGCGCAATTGTTGCCATCGGTGTAACAGCGGACTCATTTATTGTTTATTTTGAACGCGTTCGAGATGAGATGCGAGAAGGTCGCTCTCTACGAACTGCTGTTGAAACTGGTTGGATTAGAGCGCGTCGTACTATTTTGATAGCCGACTTTGTATCTCTCATTGCCGCTGTACTACTTTATTTCTTTGCAGTTGGTGGTGTGAGAGGGTTCGCGTTTACTCTTGGGCTGACAACTGTTATTGACCTTATTATTATTTTCGTCTTTACAAAGCCTGCATTAGTCATTGTTTCACGTCTCAAATTCTTTAACTCAGGTCACCGTCTATCCGGCTTTTCGAGCAAGAGTCTCGGCCTGGCAACAACGAAGGAGGCATAAGAATGTCAAAGTTTTCAGGTCTTGGTGGCCGTCTTTATCGTGGGGAAACTTCAGTCGAGTTCATTGGGAAACGACGCCGTTGGTATGCAGTTTCAATTCTTTTCATTCTGGTCTCTATTGGATCCCTTGCAGTGCAGGGTTTACATCTAGGAATCGAGTTCAAGGGTGGTTCATCATTCACAGTGACCACCAACTCTCCATCGGTTGAACAAGCTCGCACTGCAGTTCAATCGGCAGGGGTCGATGGCGAACTAATCGTTCAAGTTATTGGAGATGACAAAGTAAGGGTTCAAACAGGATCTCTAGAAAGTCAAGCAAATAATGCAGTTCAGGATGCACTAGCTGCCAGTTTTGCAGTTGATGTTGCAACTATTGATACACAGATTATTGGGCCATCTTGGGGAGAAGAGATCACGAGAAAGGCCCTCTACGGACTCTTTGGTTTTCTCTTTGTAATCATGATTTATCTTGCAATGGCATTGGAGCCAAAGATGGCTGTTGCCGCGATCGTTGCGGTGCTACACGACGTGTTTATTACCGTTGGTATTTACGCGTTAGTAGGCTTTGACGTTACGCCGGCAACTGTCATTGGTTTCTTAACCATTTTAGGATATTCGCTGTATGACACCGTTGTCGTTTTTGATAAAGTCCGTGAGAATACAAAGTCAATTACAGCTTCTTCAACTAAAACATACTCTCAGGCTGTAAATCTTGCGGTAAATCAGACAATTGTTCGCTCAGCAAATACGTCCATAGTTGCCCTGTTGCCTGTTGCTGCAATTCTTTTTGTTGGTGCTGGATTATTAGGTGCAGGAACTTTGAAGGACTTGTCATTAGCGTTATTCATTGGTCTAATCGTTGGAACTTACTCTTCAATTTTCATCGCACCTCCGATTCTCGCATCGCTACGCGAAAGAGAGCCAGCTATGCAGGCATTAGCAAAGCGTGTTAACGCTCGTTCAGGGGGAGTGGTTTCATCTACAACGTCACAGAGTTCAATGGTTCCTATGATTGGTCGAGGACCTCGCAACCAACCAAAGCGTAAGGGTCGTAAGTAGGGATCCTTGTGGACACTTTGATTGCACCACTTATTAGTGCGCTCAAAGAAAATCATGCCTCGGTTAATGCTGAGGAGATTTCCCGCGCATATGAAGTGGCGAAAGATGCCCACGAAGGACAACTTCGTAAATCAGGCGAGGAATACATCACCCATCCGGTTGCTGTGGCAGAGATTCTGGCCAACTTAGGACTTAATCCGGCGACAATTATTGCGGCACTACTTCACGACACTGTTGAAGATACCAAGTACTCACTTGATCAAATGCGATCAGAGTTCGGTGAAGAGATCGCAAATCTGGTTGATGGAGTAACAAAGCTAGACAAATTAGCGTACGGGCCAACGGCTGAAGCAGAGACAGTCCGCAAGATGGTTATTGCAATGTCTAGGGATATTCGAGTTCTTGTTATTAAGCTCGCCGATCGATTACACAATGCTCGCACTTGGGCTTACGTCACTCCCGAATCTGCCGAAAGAAAAGCCCGTGAAACTCTAGATATTTATGCCCCACTCGCACATCGTCTTGGAATGAACGCGATGAAATGGGAATTAGAAGATCTATCTTTTGAGGTCTTAGAGCCTAAGAAGTTTGAAGAGATTTCTCGTTTAGTTGCAGAACGTTCTCCATCTCGCGCAAAGTTGACAGCTGAGGTGATCGAAACAGTTCAAGCTGATCTAGAGAAAGATCACATCGAGGCGACAGTAACTGGCAGACAGAAACATTTCTTTTCCGTTTACCAAAAAATGGTGGTTCGCGGACGAGAGTTCAATGAGATTTATGATTTAGTAGGAATCCGAGTACTCGTAAGCGATGTACGTGATTGTTACGCCGTGCTTGGGTCCATCCATGCGCGTTGGAGTCCTGTGCCAGGTCGTTTTAAAGACTATATAGCCATGCCAAAGTTCAATCTTTATCAATCGCTGCACACAACCGTTATTGGTCCAACTGGCAAAGCGATAGAAATTCAAATTCGTACTCATGATATGCATGCACGGGCAGAACTTGGAATTGCTGCCCACTGGAAATACAAGCAAGGGCCAGACAACAATAATTCGTCGCCAGAGCTGTTATGGCTTCGCCAACTGCATGAATGGCAAAAAGAGACCGAAGATCCAGCAGATTTCTTAGAGGCATTGCGATTTGATTTGGGTTCTCCAGAGGTTTTTGTCTTTACTCCAAAGGGAAATGTTGTTGCTCTGCCAGGTGGTTCTACGCCAGTTGATTTTGCTTTCTCCGTGCATACCGATGTTGGTTTACGTTGTGCTGGAGCCAAAGTGAACGGCCGATTAGTTCCGCTTGAATCACGTTTGGTCAACGGCGATGTCGTTGAGATCCTGACAAACAAAAGTGAAAATGCCGGGCCTAGCCGAGACTGGTTGAACTTTGTGCAAAGTCCTAGAGCGCGTTCAAAAATAAAAGCCTGGTTTAGCAAAGAAAGACGTGAAGAGGCAATCGATGCTGGTAGGGAATCGATTGCTCGACAGATGCGCAAGGCAGGCCTACCCTTGCAAAAGATTTTTGCTGGCCATTCACTTCTTGAATTGGCGCACGAGCTCAGATACTCAGATATTGATGGACTCTATTCTGCAGTCGGTGACGGACACGTTTCAGCATCTTCAGTTGTAGAAAAACTAGTTGCTTCTTTGGGAGCCGAAGATTCACATCCCGAACCCACGATGGATGTATATCTCAATCGCGCTCCAACGCAGCGACGTTCTAGTAATGCAATCGATGTCGAAGGAACAGATGATGTTCTCGTGAAGCTTGCACGATGCTGCACTCCTGTACCTGGGGATGCAATCATGGGATTTATTACTAAAGGTAGTGGTGTCTCGATTCATAGAGCTGATTGCACAAACGCATCTGATTTAGAAAAACATCAAATGAATCGAGTGGTAAAAGTTAAATGGAGATTAGGCGCATCATCAGTGTTTCTGGTCAATATCCAAGTTGAAGCGCTCGACCGCGCCTCTTTGCTTGCAGATGTGACTAGAACACTATCGGAGCAGCACGTTAACATTTTAAGTGCTTCAGTAAGCACATCTAAGGATCGGACGGCATTTTCTCGTTTTACTTTCGAAATGGCTGATGCAACGCATTTAGATGCAGTCCTAGGTGCAGTGCGGGGTATCGAGGGTGTTTATGATGTTTACCGAACAACAAACAACTAATCGCAGTTTGATTTAGTTGAATTCATCCAAACTCTTTTGAGCTTCGGCTAGCCATACCTTTCGTGCCTGGGCAGACTCGCTGGCTTCACTAGCTTTCTTGGTATTACCCGCAGCCGAAGATTTAGCGGCAATTTTTTCATAGCTCTCGATTGATGCAGTTAATTGAGCAACAACTTCTTCGGCTCTTTTCTTTGCTGCAGGGTCGGTCTTTCTCCAGATCTCCGCTTCGGCCTCTTTAATAGTCTTTTCGACAGCATGGACGCGTGCATCAAGTGCTGCACGCTTATCACGATGTGTCATTCCGATTTTTTCCCACGCTCTCAAGTGCTCAGACAACGCCTTGCGAGCGGTCTTCACATCAGTAAATGGAATCAACGCTTCGATAACTGTTACCAATTCCTCACGCTTAATTAGATTGGAGGCCATAGTCACATCGCGCTTTTCCAAATCTGCATTTTTTGCAGCAAAAAATTGATCTTGAGCGGCCTTAAAACGTCCCCAGAGTTTTGCATCATCACTTGGTTTGCCTCGACCGGAGGCCTTCCATTGGTCCATTAGTGATTTAAATTTCTTAGCTGTTGGAACCCATTCAGTAGATGTTGCTAGTTTCTCAGCCTCTGAAACGATAAGTTTCTTAGCATCAGCTACAACAGATTGCGTTGCTTCCAGCGCAGCAAAATGTGTTCGTCTACGCTTATCAAACTTATTTCTAGATGATGAAAAACGCTTCCATAACTGCGTATCAGTAGTCTTGTCTAAACGTGGCGCTGCCTTCCATTCATCCATGAGTACTTTGAGACGATCTCCCGTAGTTTTCCAACTTTCAGATAACGCTAGTGACTCAGCCTCAAGAACAATCTTCTCCTTCTCCACAATGATTTGTGCACGTCGAGCCTCTTTTGCAGCAGACTCGGCAGCCTTCTTTGCTTCGTAGGCTTCACGGTGTCCCTCTATGAGAGGTTCAATTTGTTCAACTGATGCTGCGAGCGAATCAAGATCTCCAACACCATTCAAATCTTTTACTTGTTCGCGCAATTTTTTTACTGCAGCATAGGCATCTGATGGGACCATTGCACCGCTTTTTATTCTTGCAGCAAGTAAAGCAACTTCCGAGGCAAGATGTTCAAATTTGCGAACAAAATAGTTAAGAGCCTCTTCAGGACTCTTACCTGGATATGAACCTACGGCTTTTTCACCACTTGAAGTTCGAACAAAAACTGTTCCATCTTCACCAACTCGACCAAAGGCTGAAGGATCTCCAATCAACGCGCTAGCTGCACTTACAGCCTGAGGCATAACTGCGGGGTTGACCTGTTCTGGAAAATTCGTATCTGTCATGAGAGCGATCCTTTCAGCGCGTTGTTCGATAGGAACGTCGCTATGTACTGGGCGATGCTAAGAAGTCCTAAGACATCTAAGCGTGGATAGAGTATGTATTCAGTGGTAAAAGGTACCCTGTCTACCTGTGCGAGCGTCAATCTCGCTATTTCTGAGCGTACTGGAGGGCTTATTTAATGTTAGTTGACTCCTTTGCGGCAAAAATGTATGCCACAAACTGCTGGGTAATTGCCTCCGAGCCAGGATCAGAGTGTGTAGTAATTGATCCAGGCATGCCCGATGTTTCTTTGCAGTTAGAGGAAATTCTTACACGCCATAATTTAAAGCCTGTTGCGATCATAGCTACACATGGACATCTTGATCACACATTTTCGATTCAACCAATTGCTGACGGCTACGCAATTCCAACCTACATTCATAGTCAAGATCGTCCCTATCTGACAAGACCGCAGGATCAAGTCAGTCCTGAATTCGCTCAGACGTTGCAGGAGATGAGTTTTACTGAACCGCATGAAGTCAGAGAACTGCGAAATGGTGAGGTTTTAGAATTAGTCGGTCTTTCATTTAAGGCTATTCATTCACCAGGTCACACTGGAGGTTCCTTGATGTTTGAAGTTGATAACGAAGTCTTGATCAGTGGAGATGTACTTTTTGCGGGTGCAATCGGTCGCACAGATTTGCCAACAGGCTCACCAGAGCAAATGACCGAGACGTTACGAAAAAAAGTGTTACCACTGGCTGATCATCTTCGAGTTTTACCTGGGCACGGACCTGAGACAATCTTGTCACATGAGAAGAAAACTAATCCCTACCTTACTAGCTTGATTGGGCGGCACTGATGTCCGAGCAGAAAATTCAAGCGCCCAAAGGCGTTAGTGAGTATGTTCCTGACCGTTCGAGCTCTTTTGAATTTGTTCGTAACGCTTTGGTTGAACCAGCAAAAAGAGCGGGCTATCAATTAATCGAACTACCCGTGTTTGAAGACACTGAACTTTTTCGAAGAGGTGTTGGTGAATCCACGGATGTTGTCTCAAAAGAAATGTATACGTTTGAAGATAGAGGGGGAAGATCTCTAACGTTAAGACCTGAGGGAACAGCTGGTGTAATGCGCGCTGTTATTGAGCATGGCCTCGATCGAGGTCAGTTACCCGTAAAAGTTTGGTATGCAGGTCAATTTTTTCGGGCAGAGCGCCCGCAGGCAGGTAGATACAGACAGTTCTATCAAGTTGGTATTGAAGCAATCGGTTTGGATGATCCAGCTATTGACGCGGAAGTGATCGCCATTGCTGATGCCGGTTTCAAATCTTTAGGTTTAAGTAAGTATCGGTTAGAGCTCACGTCTTTGGGTGATCTTTCTTCAAGGGCAGCCCACCGAATAGATCTTGTGAAGTTCATAGAAACTTTAGATTTAGATGAAGCAACTGCAGAACGTGCAAAGTTGAATCCACTTCGGCTTTTTGATGATAAGCGCGAAGAAATGAAGAAGGCTATGTCTAAAGCTCCACTGCTCATGGATTATTTGAATAAAGAGTCTTTGGAACACTTTAAAATGGTCATGAAATATCTGGATCGAATGGAAATCTCCTATGTTTTGAATCCTAAAATGGTTCGTGGTTTGGATTACTACACAGGTACCACTTTTGAATTTGTGCACGAGCTTCTAGGAGCGCAATCTGGAATTGGTGGCGGTGGGCGCTATGACGGGTTAATGCAAGCCCTGGGTGGTCAATCTTTATCAGGAATTGGATTTGGTTTAGGTATAGATCGTGTCCTGCTTGCCGCAGAGGCCGAAGGCATTATTAGTGAGGATGCTTTTGTTTCAGATCTTTACATAATCCCCTTAGGAGATGCAGCTAAGGAAGAGGCCTTGAAAATAGCAAAAGATCTTCGCAGCGCTGGAAAAACAGTGGAGATAGCTTTTGGCGATCGAGGACTTAAAGGATCAATGAAGGTAGCTGATAAAACAGGTGCTGCCTATGTCGTGGTTCTCGGAGAGTCAGAGTTAGACAGTTCTACGGTGGAGTTAAAGCACATGAAAACAGGAGAGAGTTCTTCAGTTAAGATTGCATCATTACAGCAGTACCTATAGCCGCGATTTATGTTAATTAAGGAATTCATTGTAAATGTTAAGAACACATGATGCCGGTTCGCTCCGCAAATCGTTAGCGGGTCAAACTGTAACTTTGGCAGGCTGGGTTTCTCGCCGTCGCGATCATGGCGGGGTAGCGTTTATTGATTTGCGTGATGCGTCAGGTTCTGTTCAAGTAGTTATTCGTGATGAAAAAATGGCCGGATCGCTCAGAGCCGAATGGTGTTTGTTGATCACAGGTGAAGTTGTAGCTCGTCCTGATGGAAATGAGAATAAGAATATTCCAACAGGAGAAATTGAAGTTATGGGTGATGTTGTCGTAGTGCTTTCAGAGTCAGCACCGCTGCCATTTCCAGTAGATAGCGGTGATGACTCTGAGATTAACGAAGAATCTCGTTTGCGATACCGTTATCTTGATCTACGTCGCGAGAAACCTGCTCAAAATCTGCGGCTACGTTCGAAGGTGACATCGACCATTCGTAGAGTGATGGAAGAGGAAACATTTCTAGAGATAGAAACTCCCTATCTAACTCGCTCAACTCCAGAAGGTGCTCGGGATTTCTTGGTCCCAGTGCGTCTTCAACCTGGAAGTTGGTATGCACTTCCTCAGTCTCCACAACTATTTAAGCAATTGCTAATGGTTGCTGGAATGGAAAAGTACTACCAAATTGCTCGTTGTTTCCGCGATGAAGATTTTAGAGCTGACAGACAACCAGAGTTCACGCAGTTAGATATTGAAATGTCATTCATTGATCAAGAAGACATTCTTGCGATAGCAGAAAAGATTGTTTCGAGAGTCTGGAAAGAAGCGGTTAATTTCGAAATTTCATTGCCTATACCTCGCATGACTTATGCCGATGCGATGAGAGACTATGGATCGGACAAACCGGATCTACGCTTTGAGAACAAACTCGTTGATCTAACAACGTTCTTTTCTGAAACTCAGTTTCGTGTGTTTCAAGCACCATACGTCGGCGCGGTCGTTATGCCAGCAGGTGCATCCTCTGCTCGTCGGGAACTAGATGCTTGGCAAGATTGGGCAAAGGCCCGAGGTGCCAAAGGGTTGGCATACATATTAGTGAATGATGATTTAACTTTAGGTGGGCCCGTTTCGAAAAATCTTTCGGAAAAAGAGAGTTCGGGAATTGTGTCTGCAGCAGGTGCAAAGGCTGGAGATGCGATATTTTTCGCAGCTGGTGAGCGCACCGCTTCATTAAATCTTCTTGGCGCGGTTCGACTTGAAATAGGCAAGCGCTGCAATTTGATACCTGAGGGAAAATGGGAATTTGTTTGGATTGTAGATGCACCAATGTTTGAGCCTACTGATGGAGGAGGTTGGACTGCAGTTCATCATCCCTTCACAGGTCCAAAACCAGAATTTGCGAAAACTTTCAAATCGAATCCCGGTGACGCTCTTGCATATGCTTATGACATTGTTTTAAATGGTACAGAGCTCGGTGGAGGATCTATCCGTATTCACGATAGACAGATCCAAAAAGATGTTTTCTCTGTAATTGGTTTAAGTGAGGAGGAAGCAACTAGCAAATTTGGTTTCCTACTTGAGGCATTTAACTATGGACCTCCGCCACACGGAGGCATTGCACTTGGTCTAGATCGAGTGTGTGCTTTATTGACAGGATCAGATTCGATTCGCGAAGTAATCGCCTTTCCGAAAACGGCCAGTGGGGGAGATCCATTAACTGGTGCACCAACTCCCATTACCCCGGCCCAACGCAAGGAAAGCGGAATCGATTGGGTCCCAGAAGTAAAATCCAACGAAGACAAGTAGATCTCAGATAGGCTTCTGACATGGGTCCAGGTGGAATTGCAACGATTATTGCAGCTTCTTCATTAGCTGTAATAGCAATCGCGATCGCCTATGTAGTTGTGCGAGTTGGACGCCTAGTAGATGAGGCAAAAGCTTCACTCAAGGCTTTAACAGCAGAAACGGCCCCGCTAATTGATGAGGTTCATACAACCGTCACACTAGTTAATGGTCCTTTGCATAGCCTTAATCGGATTACTAAAAATGCTGAAGAAGTAACTAACAAGTTAACTGAAGCGACTGGTGATTTCATTACAAAGAATAGTTCTGTTGTGAAAGTTGCAGGTGCCCTTATTTCTGCAGCACAGATGAAAAAAGGTCGTTCAAAAAAGAAGAAGGCTGAGTGATTCTAGACAGTGGAATCCGCCGAGATCCGTTCGCGCTGGCTGCGCTTTTTTGAATCTGACAACCGACAGGGTCTGCTTCATACAGTTGTACCGTCGGCGTCACTCATTGCAGATGATCCTAATCTTTTACTAGTAAATGCGGGAATGGTTCCCTTTAAGCCCTATTTCTTGGGAGAAGTTACTCCACCATATAAGCGCGCAACTTCCGTTCAAAAGTGCGTACGCACTCTAGACATTGACGAGGTAGGAAAAACTACACGCCATGCATCTTTTTTCCAGATGTGTGGAAATTTCTCTTTTGGGGATTACTTCAAAGAAGGTGCGATAGCTCTTGCTTGGGAACTTCTAACTCGTCCAATCACCGATGGTGGTTACGGGCTGCCAGAGGAAAAACTCTGGGTGACTGTTTACTTGGATGACGATGAAGCGGCAGATATTTGGCATAAAAAAATCGGAATACCTAAAGAGCGCATACAGCGACGAGACATGGCAGATAACTTTTGGTCGATGGGCGTTCCTGGTCCATGTGGCCCTTGTTCTGAAATTTATTACGATCGCGGTCCTGCATACGGAGTCGAAGGCGGTCCAATCGCTGACGAGAATAGATATTTAGAGGTTTGGAACCTCGTCTTTATGCAAAACGAAAGAGGTGCTGGAGGCGGTAAAGATAGCTACCCAATTTTGGGCGAACTTCCTGCCAAAAGTATTGATACTGGTTTGGGTTTAGAAAGAACTGCAGCACTCTTGCAAGGTGTGGAAAATATTTATGAAATTGATACCACAGTTCAAATTCTTAATCGAGCTACTCAATTAACTGGTGTGAAGTATGGGAGCTCTGAAAAATCAGATATCTCATTGAGGGTAATTGCCGATCATGCTCGCACATCGGCAATGTTGATCGGTGATGGGGTTACACCAGGCAATGAAGGACGCGGATATGTTCTTCGACGAATGATGCGTCGCACAATACGAAACATGCGCCTATTGGGATCAGCAGATCCGATTATGTCCGAACTTACCGTAGCTGCGATATCGGCTATGGGCTCTCAGTATCCAGAGTTAGTAAGTGATAAGAAAAGAATTCTTGAAGTAAGCGCATCAGAAGAGGAGAGTTTCTTACAAACTCTAAAGAGCGGTACGACAATTTTTGATATCGCATCTTCTGCAACGAAAAAAACTAGCGGCAAAGTACTTGCAGGAGATGATGTATTCAAGCTCCACGACACATATGGATTTCCGTTTGATCTCACTCTGGAAATGGCACGTGAAGAGGGTCTAACAGTTGATGAAGATGGATTCCGCCGGCTCATGAAAGAACAACGCGAGCGAGCAAAGGCAGATGCCAAGTCTAAGAAATCAGGCCACACCGATGTTTCTGTGTATCGTCAGATAGCAGACAAAAGCGGAAAAAGTGAGTTTGTTGGTTATATTCAGCAAAGTTGTGAATCAAAAATTACAGGTCTGCTAGTAGATGGAACCGGTGTTAAATCTGCGTCTGAAAATGATGAAGTAGAAATTACATTGAATAGAACACCTTTTTATGCAGAAGGTGGAGGTCAATTAGCAGATGGCGGTCGAATAACTCTAGAAAACGGAGCCATTATAGAAATTGATGATGTTCAAAATCCGGTACCAGGTTTATCCGTTCACCGTGGTCGGATTATTCGTGGAAATGTTGATGTTGGCTCTCAAGTCTTGGCAGAAATAGATAAAGAAAGACGGAACGGTATTTCACGCGCCCATACCGCAACCCACATGGTTCATAAAGCCTTCCGTGAGACGTTGGGCGAAACTGCCGTACAGGCTGGTTCAGAAAACTCCCCAGGACGTTTTCGTTTCGATTTTCCAGCGACAGGTTCCGTCCCATCTTCTGTATTAGATGAAGTTGAATCCCGGGTAAACACATTGCTTCTAGAAGATCTTGAAGTGACTGCTGAAAGTATGAGTCAGGCACAGGCAAAAGAGATAGGAGCTATGGCTCTGTTTGGTGAAAAGTATGGAGATGTAGTCCGAGTTGTCAGTGTTGGTGATTGGGCACGAGAACTTTGTGGTGGAACGCATGTGAATCGTTCAGGTCAGCTGGGAATTGTGAAGCTACTCGGGGAGTCATCTATTGGTGCGGGTGTGCGTCGCGTTGAAGCACTTGTGGGAGTCGACGCGTATAAGTTTTTGGCTAGAGAACACGTTTTGTTAAACTCTCTGACAGAGATAATTAAAGGAGCTCGCACCGAGGAGTTACCTGAGAGAATCTCTGATCTCTTGAGCAAAATGAAAGATGTTGAGAAGGATTTAGCGGCTTTTAGGTCTACTGCTGCACTTGCGCAAGTGGCTGAACTGGCCAAGAAGTCACAAACTGTTAACGGTTTTTCCTTTGTTTCAGCCGTCATGGCCGATGGTCTTCTTCCTGACGATCTGCGCAAGATCTCCCTAGATTTAAGGGGACGTTTGAAGAATTCAGTTGTTGCACTCATCAGTAGCAATGATGGCAAGCCAGTACTTGTTGTGGCAGTAAGTGATGAGGCAAGAGCTGCTGGTATTAAAGCGGGCGCACTTGTAAAGATTGGTTCACTTGTCCTTGGCGGTGGCGGTGGCGGTAAAGATGATTTTGCTCAAGGCGGCGGAGTAGATTCCGCTCGTGCAATTGAAGCACTTTCGGCTATATCTGCCTCGCTAGCTGGTTAGAGCAATGCAGCGCGGGCGTCGAATCGCATTTGACTATGGAGACGTCCGAATAGGCGTTGCAGTCAGTGATGCCGATTCAATATTAGTTTCACCCGTTACGACATTATTAACATCATCGAAAGGTTTACTTAAGGAGATATCTGCTATTTTTGAAGAGATCTCACCAATTGAAATCTATGTAGGTAGACCAACCAACCTGAGCGGTTTAGATGGAGCAGCAACAGGTAAAGCAATCGATTTTTCGAAAGAGCTAGAAAAGATTACTCAGATTCCAGTGAAACTTGTTGATGAGCGCATGAGTACAGTTTCGGCATCAAAGCAGCTTAGACAAGCAGGCAAAGATGGAAAGAGTTCTAAATCAATGATCGATATGGCTGCAGCCGTGGCAATTCTCGAGTTTGCAATATCAGTAGAAAAAGCAAAGCAATGAGGTTCACTGTAGAGGTAAGGAGAGTTCTCTTAGCCTTACTACTAATAGCTGCTCTCACGCTTGGTCTCTTTGCCATCCGCTCACAGAACTCTTCGGCTCCAGATTATTCGTACACCCAAATTCTCGAAGGATCTCCGGAAGTAGTTGTTCAAATACCCAATGGTGCAAGTGGGTCACAAGTTGCACAGATTCTATTTGAAAATGGTGTTGTTAAATCAGCTGCTTCATATTTTCGAGTAGCCGTGGGTGACCAAAGGTCGCAAAGAGTGGCACCCGGCTCTCATCGAATAACCCTTCAGATTTCTGCGAAGCAGGCTCTCGAGCAACTTTTGGATCCATCGAGAATTCCAAATCTTTTAAAGGTTTTCGAGGGGGAGTGGAAAAGCGAGGTTGCTCAATCTTTGAAGGATTATGGTTTCAGTTCATCTGAAATCGATCGAGCGTTTCGTACCGTGAAACTACCTAAAGGTTTTTCCGATGTAGAAGGTTTGCTTTTCCCGGCCCAATATACATTTGAAGAGTCGACGACCGCCGGAGAAGTCGTACAGTCAATGATTGATCGTTTCGTAGCAGATGAAACAGCCCAACAGATTTTGAATGCTAAAGGTTCGTTTACAGCTCAAGAGTTATTAACCATAGCTTCGATAGTTCAGGTTGAGGGCGATGTTCAAGTGTTCAAAAATGTTGCAAGAGTTATTTTTAATCGCCTTGAAATCGGAATGCCACTTCAGATGGATTCAACCGTACATTATGTAAAAAAGACTCGAGGCAACATATTCCTGAGCACTAAGTCAACACTACTTAAATCCGCCTACAACACCTATAGAAATCGTGGACTACCACCAGGACCGATCGGGAGCCCTGGTTCCCTCGCCATGTCAGCCGCTCTTTCACCAGAGAATGGAACGTGGCTATATTTCATAACCATTGCCCCCCAGGACACTAGATTTACAGATTCATTTGATGAATTTAGTGTATGGAAGGCTCTCTATATAAAGAATAGAAAGGCGGGGCTTTTCAAATGATTCACGGCGCAGTACTTGGATCTCCCATTTCGCATTCATTGAGTCCACAACTCCACAAGGTTGCTTATGATTTTTTGAAGATTAATGCGGATTACAATCGTCACGAGGTTAAATCTGGAGATCTTCCAAAATTTCTTTCATCACATCCAGAATTAAACTCACTTTCACTGACTATGCCACTAAAGGAAGAGGCTCTGCTAGTCGCTGATGTAGTTTCACCGATATCCCTACAGATAAACAGCGGAAACACTTTAAGTAAAAAAGACGGCAAGTGGAGCCTTACGACCACAGACGTTGAAGGATTTCGCATGGCACTTGTTGCACATGATGTTAAGTTGGATGGATCGGTACTGATAATCGGTTCAGGTGCGACAGCTCGTGCAGTCGTTGCTGCAATAGATTCGGATGAAACTATTCAAAGCAGGCAGATTAATGTGATCCATAGAAATCCAGATCGAGCGCCTGCGATGAGACAGGCAGCTCCTGCTTCAGAATTCATTTTTCACGACTGGAATTCACGTAAGTTGCTAAATGAGGTTAGTTTGATCGTTAACACATCGCCAGCTGGCGCCGCAGATCTCTTTTGCGATGATCTATCAAAGCCTTCAGGTATATATTTCGAAGCACTCTACAACCCTTGGCCCACTCCTCTTTTGAAGAAATTCAATGAATTGGGTCAACAGACAATTGATGGAATCGATCTACTTGTGCATCAAGGAATATCACAGATTGAAATATTCACAGGGGATAAAGTTGATCGCAGGGCTTTATCGCAGATTATGAGAAGCAAGGCAATGGAACTATTAACGCAATCCACAGAGAGATAATTCTGTAACCCTAACAAGGCTATGTTTGTCGGATGCTTCTGCTGTGGTCAATTTTTTGGCTAATCTCTTTGCCAATCATGGTGCGCGATCTTTCCACCCAACGTATTCCCAACATATACCTTAAGCTTCTAACGATCCCAACATCTGTATTTTTATTTGTCGATGGAATTGGCGCCTGGCTCAATTTACTGGCTTTCTTACTTGTTCTAGTTTTATTCTTTTTCTTAGGCGTAGGAATGGGTGATATTAAATTACTTGCGATTTCGTTGACGATCTTTAACTCACAGATGAATTTCTCGATACTTGTTTTTCTGTCAACTTTATTTGCCTCTGCTTTTGGCCATTTACTGATCCAGACCCTTGCCTCAAGGCAATTGCCACAACGAATCCCCCTTGCACCAAGTATTTTCCTAGCCTTTGCACTCTATTTTGCAGCGAGGTAAGCCCCGGATCTGCAAGAATAGGCACATGCGTTGGTTAACTGCAGGTGAGTCACATGGTCAAGCTTTAAGTGCGATCGTAGAAGGAATCCCTGCTTCGGTTTCCTTGAATACGGCAGACATTGATTTTCATCTTCGCCGCCGCCGCTTGGGAGTTGGAAGAGGTGCCCGACAAAACTTTGAAGCCGATAAGGTAACTATCCTTGGCGGAGTAAGACTCGGGTTAACCCAAGGTGGGCCCATTGCGATTCAAATCGATAATTCAGAGTGGCCGAAATGGGAAAAAGTTATGTCGGCAAATCCCGTGCCTAGTGAAGAGATTGAAAATTTAGCGCGTAATGCTCCGTTAACACGTCCACGCCCAGGGCATGCGGATTTAGTAGGGATGCAAAAATATAATTTTAGTGACGCCCGTCCAATTTTAGAACGAGCCAGTGCTCGGGAAACAGCCTCTCGGGTTGCATTAGGGGCGGTCGCTCGAAATTTCTTGGAGCAGTCGGTCGGAATAACAATCTTAAGTCATGTTCTTTCCATCGGTCCTGTTCGTGTCGACGAAGATTCTCCACTGCCGACTTCTTCGGACATGGAGAGAGTCGATGCTGATCCAGTACGTTGTTCAGACTCAAAAACAAGTGCAAAAATGGTTGCAGAGATAGAAGCTGCACATCGTGATGGAGATACATTAGGTGGAGTAGTTGAAGTTTTAGCTTTTAATATGCCACCAGGTTTAGGTTCACATGTGCATTGGGATCGACGTTTAGACGCACGGTTAGCTGGTGCGATTATGGGTATTCAGGCTATTAAAGGCGTGGAAATTGGCGACGGTTTTCAAACTGCGATGCGCCGGGGTTCTGTTGCACACGATGAAATCGAAAAAAACCAAGCTGGTTTAATTGTTCGTCGCACCGATCGAGCTGGTGGGACCGAGGGTGGAATGTCTAACGGTGAAATCTTGCGAGTGAGAGCAGCTATGAAACCAATTTCCACAGTTCCTAAAGCGCTAGACACGGTTGATGTATCAACCGGTGAAGCTGCAAAGGCGATTAATCAACGGTCAGATGTCTGCGCTGTTCCTGCAGCAGGCGTTGTTGCAGAAGCGATGGTTGCACTAGTTCTTGCTGAGGCTGTTCTAGAAAAGTTTGGTGGAGATTCAGTGACTGAGACGCGTCGCAATTTTGAATCATATATGGCCACGTTGAACTATAAGTAGTTCCAATGAAATCGATAGTCTTGATTGGTCCTCCAGGAAGTGGAAAAAGTACGGTTGGCAAAGCATTAGCTCGCCGACTAAAAAGATCCTTTTTCGATACAGATTCCATGATTGAAGAAAAGTCTCAAAAGAAGATTGGGGAAATCTTCGTTGATGAGGGCGAAGATGCATTCCGTAATCTCGAGTACATCGTTTTGCAAGAAGTTCTACAGTTGCCCAATTGCGTAATTAGTCTTGGGGGCGGTGCTCCGATTAAAGAGCAATCTCAAGAGCTGATCACGGCTTCGAATGTGTTTGTCGTTTTTCTTGATATCTCTCTAGCTGCAGCAGCGCCTCGTGTGGGTTTCAATAGAGATCGTCCTTTACTTCTTGGAAATCCAAGGGCGCAGTGGCAGGCTCTTAATGAAATTCGCAAACCTATTTACCATTCATTGGCAACCTTGAGCATTAAAGTGGATGATATGAAGGTTGAGGAAATTGTTAGTCAAATTATTCCAAATTTTGAAGCGGTGTTAAATTGAGAAAATTATCCATTAGAGCCGACCATGTATACGAAATACAAATTGATGTTCACTGGAGAGAAGAGATAGCTCTTTTGATGCAGGGTCGTACTAAGACGGCCTTCATTACTTCATCATCTTTCTCCCCAGATCTTGGGGATCTATTGAACCTGGAATCAGAGGTGCATCAATTTAAAGTTCCAGATGGCGAAGATGGCAAAACATTTGCGACGCTTAATTCAATCTGGAATTGGTTGGGCGCTGCCGGTTTCACCAGAAATGATTTGATCGTTGCAATTGGCGGGGGAGCCCTTACTGACCTCTCCGGATTTGCTGCGGCTACTTGGCTCAGAGGTATTGATTGGGTAGCCGTACCTACTTCATTAGCAGGAATGGTTGATGCGGCAATAGGCGGAAAGACTGCAATTAACTCTGACTTTGGGAAAAACTTGATTGGCTCTTTTCATTCACCTGTTGCTGTCGTGATTGATCCGAGCTGGCTAAAGACGCTCTCAGATAGAGATTTTTCTGCAGGAATGGCCGAAGTGATCAAATGTGGCTTTATCGCAGATCCAAAAATTCTCGAGATCGCATCCGATACAAACCTAGAAAAACTGCGAGCCGATGGTTCAAAGACTGTAGATCTCGTTTATCGGGCCGCAAAAGTGAAGGCTGAAGTTGTATCTGTTGATTTCAAAGAAAGCTTTGCTCGAGAAATACTTAATTACGGCCATACTCTGGGACACGCAGTCGAGATCCATTCTAAGTTTAAGCTTCGCCATGGAGAAGCCGTATCTATTGGTCTTGTATATGCCGCAGAATTGGCCGCTGCTCGTTCCTTAATCTCTTCAGAGATTCTTGCAATGCATAGAAATTTGCTTTCAAACTTGAGCCTTCCAATTACCTACGATCGCACAGCTTGGCCGACTTTGCGGCCGATACTGGCACTTGATAAGAAATCGCGTGGGGCTACCATACGATTTGTTACGCTCACCGGTTTGGGTTCAACATCTCGTCTTGAAGATTTAACCTCCAATGAACTTGATGAGGCCTATGAGAGAATTTCGTCATGAAGATTCTTGTATTGAACGGACCTAATCTTGCGCGCCTTGATATACGCGATTCTTCCATGTACGGAGACCTTAACTACAGTGAATTGAAATCGATGATTGAGATTGCTGCGACAAAGCATGGTTTTCAGGCCGATGTTCGTCAGAGTGATGATGAGGCGACAATCATTGGATGGTTACATGAGGCTGCAGATGCAAATACGCCAGTAATCATTAATCCGGCGGCATTTACGCACTATTCATACGCTATTCGTGATGCTGCTGAGCTGGTAAAAGCCCCTTTAATTGAAGTTCATTTGTCCAATCCTTTAGCTCGAGAAGAGTTTCGCCATACTTCAGTAATTTCTGGAGTTGCAAATGGAACGATTGGTGGCTTTGGTCCAAATTCTTATGTTTTGGCGATAATTGCCCTCACAAACTTGGTTTCTCGATAGTACGAAACGGTCATTAACTGCAGGTATCCTTATCCCTTCGATATGACATAAAATTAGAGTAAAGAGCGGGTGGAGCAGCTGTGTCAACAACTAATGATTTAAAAAATGGAATGTGCCTGGACATAGAAGGCCAACTATGGACCGTTGTTGAGTTTCAGCACGTAAAACCAGGAAAAGGTCCTGCATTTGTCCGCACTAAATTGAAGTCTGTACTTACTGGAAAAGTAATCGATCGAACATACAACGCAGGGGTCAAGGTTGATGTAGCAATACTTGAAAAACGTGAAATGCAGTATCTCTATAAAGAGGGTGATGATTTCGTTTTCATGGATACAAAAACCTATGATCAGATGACTATTTCGCAAGCAACTGTTGGAGATGCAGCAAATTACATGCTAGAAAATACTGAAGCGATCGTTGCAGTAAATGAAGGTAATCCTTTGTACATCGAGCTCGCTGCATCGGTTCCACTCAAAATTACTTACACAGAACCAGGTATTCAGGGTGATCGGTCCTCAGGTGGCACTAAGCCAGCTACCGTAGAAACCGGCATTGAGGTAGCTGTCCCACTATTTATCAAGCAGGATGAAATCATCTTGGTTGACACTCGCGATGGGTCATATCAAGGTCGCGCTAACTAGTGTCTGCTCGTAGTAAAGCGCGCAAACAGGCGCTGGACATATTGTACGAATCCGATATCCGCGGAAGTGATGCTCTGCAAACTTTAGAACAACGGGATATTCCAGATGAAGGACCAGATGCCAGACCAATTCGTCAATACACACGTGATCTCATATCAGGTGTAGTTGAGAACCGAAGAAAAATAGATGAATTGATCATGACCTATGCCCAGGGTTGGGATATGGACCGCTTGCCTGCTGTTGATCGAAATATCCTGAGAATTGGTATCTACGAAATGCTATGGAGCACGGCGGTACCTACTAGTGTTTCAATCGATGAGGCATTAAACCTTGCTAAAGAGCTATCGAGTGATGAGTCATCAAAATATATTCACGGCGTACTTGGTCGAATCGCATCGCTTAAGGCTTCTATTTCAATCTAGGGATTGAATACTTGCTAATAGAGGACTGTATTTCTATTGCTGATAATCCAGTGAATAAGGAGAAATTCGTAAGGTCATCAGCCCGTATTGAGATCAGTTCACCATTCCAATCTCCACGTATTTGAGCAATCTCATTTAGTACAAGGGCCAGCTTTACGGATTCGGAAAGCGTACTCTGGCCAATCTTTCGCAGATCAAAGGTTATGCGCGTTGGTTCTACTCGCTCCGCTTTCTGAGTCAAAATATCGGAAGCTGGAACTCCATAGATTCTGGCAATTTGTAGAAGTTTGGAAACACTTATTTGTCTGTGTCCTCGCTCATAGCTACCAAGTGCGATGGCAGTGACTTCACCCTCTGATCGTTTTTCGACATCTAGTAAGGTCATAGCTTTAGCTTCTCGTAGGCTACGTAACCTTTTGCATACCTTGAGAATCTCTTCCTGCTTGTCTAATTTATCCATATCCATCACGCTAGTCGAGGAATACGGCTCGAGGTTTGGCTTATCCACAAGAAGTCGTGGGGATGCTATAGTTCGCAGCGCATCCTTTAACAACCCATCCAGAGAGGTGGGAAAGGAGATTTAAATGAATGTTGTCTTGTCTGCTGAAGACATATCTCGGGCGCTAACGCGCATCTCCCATGAAATTTTAGAGCGAAACCATGGCTCATCAAATTTAGTTTTGCTTGGAATTCCTACGCGTGGTGCTCATCTGGCTTTACGTGTTGCAGAGATTATGGCCAATATAGAGGGAACAACTATACCTTGTGGAACACTCGACATAACTTTACATCGAGATGATCTTAGGTTGCGTCCTCCTCGATCTATCATGCCAACATTAATTCCACAGTCGGGCATTGAGGGTAAAGATGTTGTGCTGATTGATGATGTTCTCTTTTCGGGTCGAACAATCCGCTCAGCACTTGATGCTTTGGGCGAAGTTGGCCGGCCAAAAACTGTCCAATTGGCAGTACTTGTTGATAGAGGTCATCGTGAACTCCCCATTAAAGCCGATTTTGTAGGTAAGAACCTGCCTTCCTCACTAGATCAGTCGATCCGAGTATCTCTAACTGAGATAGATGGCCGCGATGAAGTTGTCATCGAGAATCGGAGACAATCATGAAGCATTTGCTCTCCATCGAAGACATGAATGTTCAAGATGCTATTGGCATTTTAGATACTGCCACAGAACTGTCTCGGATTAATGATGGACAAATGAAGAAACTGCCCACGCTACGGGGAAGAACAGTAGTCAACCTATTTGCCGAAGACTCAACTCGGACAAGGATTTCTTTTGAAGCTGCAGCAAAAAGATTGTCTGCCGATGTAATCAATTTTTCAGCAAAAGGTTCAAGTATTAGTAAAGGAGAATCTCTTAAAGACACGGCTATGACCCTTCAGGCAATAGGTGCAGATGCTGTAGTAATTCGCCATAGTGCATCGGGCGCAGCCCAGAGATTAGCCGATAATCAATGGATGTCGGGAGCTGTGATCAATGCAGGAGATGGAACTCATGAACATCCCAGTCAAGCACTTTTAGACGCCTTCACCATTCGCAAACATTTAGGAAAGGGATCCGGTGATTTGCAGGGGCTACATGTTGCAATAGTTGGAGACATTCTTCATTCTCGAGTGGCAAGATCAAATGTTTTACTTCTCGCGCTCTTAGGAGCGAAAGTGACATTGGTAGCTCCTCCTACTTTGCTGCCGATTGGTATAGACAAATGGCCGTGTACTGTTTCTTATGATTTCGATTCGGTTTTGCCTTATGTAGATGCAGTGATGATGTTGAGAGTTCAACAAGAAAGAATGACTGAGCTGTTTTTCCCTAATGCTCGTGAGTACTCACGTTATTACGGACTAAATTCAGAACGGATGAAATCTCTTAAACCTGCTTCACTAATCATGCATCCAGGTCCAATGAATCGTGGTCTAGAAATCTCTGCAGAGGTGGCAGATAGCGCGCGATCGGTGATCACGGAACAGGTGTCAAATGGTGTCACAGTAAGAATGGCTATCCTCTATGTTCTCCTTGCCGGAGCTCCTCTTGATGTTGGGAGTATTTAAATGAGTACAAAGTATGTTCTTAAGTCAGTAGTCTTACCTAACGGTGACAAACGAGATATCGCAATCGAAGATGGCGTTATTACCTCGATTTCTCAAAGCTTTACGCCAGATTCCCATGTAGTAATCAATACTGATGGCAGTCGAGTCCTACCAGGGCTGGTTGATTTACATACGCATTTAAGAGAGCCAGGACGTGAAGATGCAGAAACTGTTCTCACAGGAAGCAGGGCCGGGGCAAAAGGCGGCTTCACAGCATTATCTGCCATGGCTAACACATCACCTGTTGCAGACACAGCTGGAGTTGTTGAACAAGTTTATAGATTGGGTCAAGCGGCGGGCTATCTAGATGTATTTCCTATAGGAGCTGTTACAAAAGGTTTACTAGGCGAGTCGCTTTCTGAAATCGGCTCCATGGCTGATTCTGTGGCACGTGTTCGAATTTTTAGCGATGATGGAAACTGCGTTTTTGATCCCCTGCTTATGCGAAGAGCTCTCGAATATGTCAAGAAATTCGGAGGAGTGATTGCACAACATGCGCAAGATCCTCGCTTGACTATCGGTGCTCAAATGAACGAGGGGGAGATCTCGGCTCGTTTAGGACTAAAGGGTTGGCCCGCTGTTGCCGAGGAGGCAATAATTGCAAGAGATGTGTTGCTTTCAGATCTCGTTAAATCTCGGCTTCATATTTGCCACGTAACGACAGCAGGTGGTGTCGAAATTATTCGTTGGGCAAAACAACGTGGTATCAACGTAACTGCTGAAGTTACTCCGCATCACCTTTTGTTAACCGATGAACTTGCGACCACTTATGACCCAGTTTATAAAGTCAACCCACCTCTTAGAACAAGTGATGATGTCCATGCTCTTCGTGAAGCTCTTTCAGAGGGGATCATCGACATAGTTGCGACTGATCACGCTCCTCATCCTGTTGAATCAAAAGAGTGTGAATGGCAAGAAGCTACCTTTGGGATGCTTGGACTTGAAACTGCGCTCTCTATTGTTCAAAAAACTATGGTGGACACAAAGTTAATGAGCTGGGGGCAAGTCGCTGATCGAATGTCATTCGCGCCAGCCCGAATAGGTGGGTATGTAAATCAGGGACAGGAGATAACTGTTGGAACCGTTGCTAACTTGGTGGTAATCGATCCTGCTAAGAATTGGCAAGTCGACCGTGATTTAACTATGTCAAAGGCTACAAATACTCCCTACCATGGGCTCACACTTCCAGGAGTAGTCACGCATACTTTCTATAAAGGTCAAGCAACTGTAATTGATTCGGTTGTTCAAGAGATTGGAGATGTGCAATGAGTAGTGCATATCTGGTCTTTGATGATGGGCGTATTTTTGAGGGGCAAAGTTGGGCAGCCACCGGAAAAACTTTTGGTGAAGCAGTGTTTCAAACTGGGATGACAGGCTATCAAGAAACCTTAACTGATCCTTCATATAGAAAACAGATTGTGATTATGACCGCCCCTCATATCGGCAATACTGGCGTTAATAAAGAAGACAATGAGTCAGAAAAGATCTGGGTTGCAGGTTTTGTTGTCCGCAATCCTTCTTCATTGACATCCAATTGGCGATCTCACCAAAGTTTAGAATCAGAGTTAATTGAGCAGGAAATCATTGGAATTCAAGGAGTCGATACTCGCGCCATCACCAGACATATTCGCGATCGAGGGGCAATGCGCGTTGGAATATTTTCGGACCTAAACCTTTCTCGCGAGGAGATGGTTGTTGAGGTTCGTAAGATTCCAGCAATGGCGGGAGCAAATTTAGTTGAGGATGTTTCGACAAAGCAGAGCTATATTGTTGAAGCAATCGGGCCTAAACGTTTTGTGGTTGCTGCATTGGATTTGGGAATTAAGAGAGCGACGCCGAAAGGTTTATCCGAACGTGGAGTCCAGGTTCATGTCATGCCATTTAACTCTACAGTTGAAGAGATTCTTGCGATTAAGCCAGATGGTGTCTTTCTTTCTAATGGCCCCGGTGATCCCTCAACAATGGGCGATGTTGTTGAAACGGTTCGAACCTTGTTATTAGAAGAGATTCCTATTTTCGGAATATGCTTTGGTCATCAAATTCTTGGCAGAGCGCTTGGTTTTGAAACTTATAAGCTGGCTTTCGGTCATCGTGGTATTAATCAGCCGGTAATGGACAAACTTTCAGGAAAAGTGGAAATAACAGCTCACAATCATGGTTTTGCTGTTCAGGCACCAATTGATAAGGAGTTTTCTACCGTTTATGGTCGCGGTGAAGTTACTCATTTCTGTCTCAATGATGGCGTCGTCGAAGGTCTTGCCTTATTAGAACGTCCAGCATTTTCTGTTCAGTATCATCCAGAGGCTGCAGCCGGACCTCACGATGCTGCCTATCTTTTCGATCGTTTTGTTGATCTCATGATGAAATACAAGCGGGTGAATGTGTAATGCCTTTAGATACTTCAATTAAATCGGTCTTGGTTATCGGTTCAGGTCCGATTGTTATTGGGCAGGCATGTGAGTTCGATTATTCGGGAACACAAGCATGCCGCGTACTTCGGGCCGAAGGCATCCGGGTAATTCTTATTAACTCAAATCCCGCAACGATAATGACCGATCCAGAGTTTGCAGATGCCACTTTCATCGAACCGATCACACCTGAGATTATTGAAAAGATAATTATTCAAGAAAAGCCCGATGCTGTGCTTGCAACCCTTGGTGGTCAAACAGCTCTCAATGCTGCGATCGCTCTTTTTGAACGCGGAACTCTTTCAAAGTATGGGGTCCGACTCATTGGAGCCGACGTTGAAGCGATACACCGCGGTGAGAATCGAGAGTTGTTCCGAGAGATAGTTGAGAAAGTTGGTGGGGAGTCTGCGAAGTCGAGAATTTGCCACAATATGGAAGAAATACTTGCTGCTGTAGCCCAATTGAACTATCCAGTTGTCGTACGTCCATCTTTCACAATGGGTGGACTCGGCTCTGGAATAGCTTTCAATGAATCTGAATTACGCCAAATAGCCGGGGCTGGACTCAGACATAGTCCTACCTCTGAAGTTTTACTAGAAGAATCAATAATTGGCTGGAAAGAGTACGAATTAGAAGTAATGCGTGATCACAAAGACAATGTGGTTATTGTCTGTTCCATTGAGAACCTAGATCCAATGGGAGTGCATACGGGCGATTCAATAACAGTGGCACCTGCAATGACATTAACAGACGTGGAATACCAAAGGCTTCGTGATTTATCTATCGAAATTATTCGAGAAGTGGGAGTTGAAACAGGTGGCTGCAATATTCAATATGCAGTAAACCCATCAAATGGTCGCATTATTGTGATTGAGATGAATCCGAGAGTCTCCAGATCGAGTGCTTTAGCATCAAAGGCGACTGGGTTTCCGATTGCAAAGATTGCAACAAAACTTGCTATTGGTTACACGCTCGATGAGATTCAAAACGATATCACCAAGGTGACTCCAGCCTCATTTGAACCAACATTAGATTACGTAGTTGTTAAAGTTCCGCGATTTGCTTTCGAAAAGTTTGCAGATGCCGACCCGAGATTAACTACAACGATGAAAAGTGTTGGCGAAGCTATGGCGATAGGACGCTCGTTCTCAGAGGCCCTTTTGAAGGCGTTGCGATCTTTGGAACGCAAAGAGGCCATTTTCAGTTGGCCTTCGATTTCAAGTGATGAGCTCAATGATTTGATGTCTGCAATGAAAACTCCCACGGAGTACAGACTTCAACAGGTTCAAAAGGCGATGTGGGCAGGTGCGACAATTGCTGAGATTCATGCGGCCACTAAAATAGATCCTTGGTATTTGCATCAAATCGAACTCATTAACGAACAAGCTCGTTTGATAGCACAACCAGGGGAGTTCACAGAGAAACTATTGCGAAAGGCTAAGGGCGATGGTTTCTCAGATAATCAAATAGCAGGTTTACGAAATACTTCAGAGGAAGAAATTAGAACTCTGCGCCACAGACTCGCTATTCGTCCAGTTTTCAAAACTGTTGACACTTGTGCGGCTGAGTTTGAAGCATTTACACCTTACTTCTATTCAAGCTATGAGGAAGAAAATGAGGTTGGATCACGCACAAATCCAGCCGTGATTATTCTTGGTAGCGGTCCCAATCGAATCGGTCAAGGAATCGAGTTCGACTATTCATGTGTTCATGCCTCGTTTGTATTACGCGATGCCGGGTATGACACAATAATGATTAACTGTAATCCTGAAACCGTTTCAACGGATTACGACACTAGCAGTCGCTTATATTTTGAACCTTTAACACTGGAAGATGTTCTAGAAGTTATTCATGCTGAATCTCAGGCGGGGCCAGTTTTAGGAGTCATAACTCAACTAGGTGGACAGACACCTCTTGGATTAGCTGCTGCTTTGAAGGCGAATGGAGTAACCATTTTGGGCACTTCTCCAGAAGCGATTAATTTAGCCGAAGAGCGCGGTGCATTTGGCGCAGTTCTTCAAGAACAAGCACTAAAGGCCCCCCAATTTGGAATGGCATCGACTCAGTTAGAAGCTCAATCCATCGCACAAAATATTGGCTATCCAGTACTTGTTCGTCCATCGTTCGTTCTAGGTGGAAGGGGTATGGAGATTGTTTATGATGACGATTCACTTGCTGGATTCATAACGCGAGCAACACAGATAACACCAGATCATCCAGTGCTTGTCGATCGTTTTCTAGACAATGCTATTGAGATAGATGTAGATGCACTCTTTGACGGTAATGAACAGTTTTTGGGTGGAATCATGGAACATATCGAAGAAGCAGGAGTGCACAGCGGCGATAGTGCATGCGTCATACCATCTTTGACCATTACCTCAGATCAAATAGACGAGATCCGCGTTGCGACAGAAAAGATTGCACGAGGTGTTGGAGTAATGGGCTTGATAAATATTCAGTTCGCTATTGAACACAATATTCTCTACGTATTGGAAGCAAATCCTCGTGCTTCGCGGACCGTGCCCTTTGTTAGTAAGGCAACCGGTGTGGCACTTGCAAAAGCAGCAGCAATGATTTCAGTGGGTAAGTCCATCCCTCAACTCCGTGATTTGGGCATCTTGCCAGCAAATGGCGATGGTGTTGCACACGGTATTTCAGTTAAAGAAGCAGTTTTGCCGTGGAATCGCTTTCGTAGGACAGATGGCCGAGGAGTCGATGCTGTCCTTGGGCCTGAAATGAGATCTACCGGTGAAGTGATGGGTATCGCTCCAACATTTGGTGAAAGTTATGCAAAATCCCAAATCGCATCTTTTGGACCATTACCAAAGTCTGGAACTGTCTTCATTTCCTTAGCAGATAAAGATAAAGCTTCTGGAATTGAACCATCAAAAGGTTTTGCTGCATTGGGCTTTCGAATTCTTGCAACAGATGGCACCGCACAGTATCTTCGTTCTAGAGGATTAAATCCAACGACTGTGCGTAAAAACTCTGAAGGAACCGGCCCACTAGGGGAGAAGACAATTGTCGAAATGATGAATAATGGAGAGATAGATCTAGTGATAAATACGCCTGTAGGAAGAGGCACCCGTGAAGATGGATGGGCTATTCGTACTGTTGCGATTCAACGTTCAATTCCATGCATAACCACAATTGCGGGGTTTAGTGCAGCCGTACAAGGAATTAGATTTCTACAGGGTTCAACGTTAAGTATTAAGTCTTTACAGAAGTGGTTGGCATAAGTGAGCCCGATAAACAAGAATGCCAAGCAAGTACTGGCTCCGATAGCCTCCAATAAACGTGTGGGTACTTATCATCAGATTATTGTAAACATTGGTGATCTTGCTCAAAAATGTAAGCCGGGCAACTTTGTAGCAATCAAGGTTGGCGGGGAGAACTCCGCACTTGTGTTGAGGCGAGCTTTTGCAATTTCTAGAGTTTCAACTAGTTCTGCCACAGGCGGAACAATGGAGTTGATTGTTGCACCTGGTGGACAGGGAAGCACATGGCTCTGCGATCGAATCGAAGGAGATTTAATCGACATCGTTGTCCCATTAGGAACGGCTTTTGGAGTTCCCACAGAGCCTGTTCCAGTGTTGTTAGTGGGCGGTGGATACGGTTCGGCTCCACTTTTTGGTTTGGCGGAAATATTAAATGCGCGGGGCTCTCGAGTCGACATGATTTTGGGAGCAAGTACCTCCTCAAATATTTATGCACCCATGGAGGGCAAACGTGCAGTAAACACTATGCGTATCTATACCGAGGACGGGTCGGCCGGACAAACTGGTCGCGTCACAGATAATTTATATGAACAAATAAAGGATCTCAAAGCTGCTGTGGTCTATTCCTGCGGCCCAATGTCTATGCTCTCTGCGATTACAACGATTACAAAAGCGTTAGACGTTGTCCATCAATGTTCGGTTGAAGAATCAATGGCTTGCGGAATTGGTATCTGTATGACGTGCGTCTTACCGGTACAAGGTGAAGATGGGTCGGTTTCAATGTTGCGATCCTGTATCGATGGGCCGGTTATGGATGGTTCATCAGTGAGTTGGAACCAGGTTGGTAAAGCATTATGACGACAATAGATTTTTCTACGACAATTGGAAATGCATGGTTTCCAGCACCGACATTTACAGCAAGCGGTTGTGCAAGTTCTGGACGAGAACTAGCGCAATTTTTCCCTCTTCGAGAAATGGGTGGAGTCGTTACAAAATCCGTCATGTCTCGTGTGCGTCCAGGTCGCCCAACTCCGCGAATGGCGGAAACTCCAAGTGGCATGCTTAATTCAATCGGTTTGCAAGGACCAGGAATCGATGCGTTTTTGGCTCAAGACATTCCCTACCTTGTAGAACAGAAAGCAAGAGTGATCGTCTCTATAGCTGGTGAAACAGTTGAAGAGTATTCAACCCTTGCAAGAAAGCTGCGATCTGTTTCTGGCATTAGCGCCGTTGAAGTTAACATCTCATGTCCTAATGTAGAAAATCGCGGCCTAGTTTTCGCATGTGATCCAGATGCTTCTCGTCGTGTGATCGATGGAGTAAGAAGGACGCTCGGGGGAGAGTTACCGATAATCGCCAAACTTTCACCAGATGTAACAGATTTAGTATCGATTGCACGGGGCGTAGTAGATGCAGGTGCTGATGGTTTGGCTTTGATTAATACAGTGCTGGGAATGGTTATAAATGTAAACACCATGCGCCCCCAACTTGGTGGAAAAACTGGTGGACTCTCTGGTCCTGCAATTCGACCGATAGCAGTGAGAGCGGTTTATCAGGTTCATGCAGCGCTTCCGAAAACGCCGATACTGGGCATGGGGGGTATTGCAAATGGAAAGGATGCGTTAGAGATGATTTTGGCCGGCGCAAGTGGAGTATCAATTGGTACTGCTAGTTTCGGAAATCCAACTGCGATCATGTCGATTCAAAGTGAGTTGAAACAGATGCTAATTGACCGCGGATTCAAATCTCTAAAGGACGCGATTGGTTATGCCCATCGCGTGGAAGAAGTCACAAATGAGTAAAGCACCGATAATTCTTGCGGTTGATACCTCAGATCTCAAGGTTGCGATTGCATGGGTAAAGGCCACAGAAGGATTGATATCGGTCTACAAACTAGGTCTTGAATTTTTCTTAACTTTCGGTAGCTCTGGTGTAAAGGCTATCCAAGACGAAACTGATTCGGATATTTTTCTCGACTTGAAACTTCATGACATTCCACATACTGTCGTTGGCGCAACTAAAGCGATAAATGGTCTGGCACCCAAGTTTTTAACGGTTCACGCATCAGGGGGTGCTGCCATGATCCGCGCAGCCGCCGACGCTATTCCTGATAGCTACATTACGGGAGTAACCATTCTTACCTCTCTAGGTGATAGCGATGTAAAATCAATTGGATTTGCAGAACCCGCATTAGAAAGTGCTGTGCGTTTAGCAAAATTGGCGGTTGCATCTGGTGCTCGCGCTATCGTTTGCTCGCCCTTAGAGATCAGCGCGATTCGAGAAGCCATTGGCTTAGATCCAATAATCATCACTCCAGGCGTCAGACCTGCAGGAGCGGGCAAAGTTGACGATCAAGTTCGCACGATGACTCCTCGTGATGCAATCTCAGCCGGTGCCTCTTTGGTAGTAATCGGTCGCCCGATCACACAAAATTGGAGTGAGGGAAGTTCAGCTATGAGAGAGGCTGCCGTAGAGATAGCCGCCCAACTTTTGATTAGCGAGTAAGTTTCTCTCATGGCTCTACCTCCACGTTTGACGGACGAACAACGTTTGAAAGCGTTAGAAAAGGCCGCAACTTCTAGAAAACGCAGAGCGTTTGTGAAGTCTGAACTCAAACATGGAACCCTGGACATTGAGGCGGTTTTAGAGTTAGCAAGAACAGATGAAGCCGTGGCCAATATGCGGGTTCGTGAACTTCTTGAATCCCTATCCGGAGTCGGTAAAGTAAGGGCACTAACAATGATGGAGCGATTGGAGATATCTCCAACGCGGCGAGTAAAAGGTTTAGGGCGACATCAGATAACACAGATTAGAAATGAGTTCATGAAGTCAGCACACGCAGTTACCCCCGGAAAACTCTTGGTTCTTTCAGGGCCGGGTGGTGTGGGAAAGAGCACTGTCGCAAAAAAGCTCCGCGAGGTGGGGGATTTTTGGGTCAGCGTTAGCTACACAACGAGGGATCCACGTGTTAATGAAGTAGATGGTCGAGATTACAATTTTGTTTCACATGAAGTTTTTCAAACAATGATCAATAACGGTGAATTTTTGGAATGGGCCGAATTTGCAGGCAACAGATATGGGACAACTCAAGATAAAGTTGAGCAGGCATTACTCCTGGGAAAGAACGTACTGCTTGAGATTGAAATCGACGGCGCCAAACAGGTGAAGGCTCATTTGCCCAAATCAATTTTAGTTTTTCTAGAGCCCCCTTCTTGGGAAGAACTTGTCGCTCGATTAGAGGGCCGGGGGACAGATGATGAAGTTCGTCGAGCACATAGGCTTGAATTAGCTCAGGCGGAACTTGAGGCTGCCTCTTCCTTTGATGTGGTCCTAGTAAATGATGAGGTCGAGGGTGTAGTAAAGAAACTGATAGAGTTGGCCTCCTAACTCTTTGATGAAGCGGAGATAATCATGGATGGCATTACTAATCCACCAATTGACGAACTACTAGATAAGAGTGGTTCTAAGTACAGTTTGGTTTTGTATGCGGCCAAGCGCGCTCGTCAAATTAACGCTTATTACTCTCAGTTAGGCGAAGGTCTACTTGAATACGTTGGTCCGTTGGTTGAAACTCATGTTCACGAGAAGCCACTTTCTATTGCACTCCGTGAGATCAATGAAGGCTTACTCACAATCGAAAATCTAGAACCGACTGCATAAACTATCTTTTAATTTCAAGGATCAGACATGTCCCAAATCGGTCCAGAGATTGTTTTAGGTGTGGGCGGCGGAATAGCAGCCTATAAGTCGTGTGAACTACTTCGGAGACTTCAGGATCGCGGTTATCAGATAACGGTAGTACCCACTCCTTCATCTCTAAACTTTGTGGGTAAGGCGACATGGGAGGCACTTTCGGGTCGTCCGGTCAATACCCAGGTTTGGGAAGATGTTCATTTAGTTCCTCATATATCGGTAGCTGAAAAAGCAAAGTTTTTTATCATCGCTCCAGCTACTGCCGATCTCATCGCAAGGTTAGCTGCCGGAAGAGCCGATGATCTTTTGACCAATTTGGTTTTGGCCTCAGATGTTCCAAAGATGCTAATACCGGCCATGCATCCTTCAATGTGGCTAGATGCGGCAACGGTCGCGAATGTTCAAGTACTTCGTACCAGAGGCTTCGAAGTTATGGAGCCGGTTGTTGGTCGTTTAACCGGCAGTGATATTGGACCAGGACGTTTCCCTGAGACCGCTTCCATCGTGTATGAGTTTGACCAGTTGACTGGAAATATTTCAGATCTAACTGGCAAGCGAATTCTTATAACAGCAGGTGGCACCCGTGAGAACATTGACCCAGTTCGATTCATTGGAAACAGATCTTCTGGAAAACAAGGTGTTGCAATTGCTAAGGCGGCAATACGACGAGGAGCGGACGTTCATTTGATCGCTGCCAATGTGGATGAAAACCAGGTAATGGGAATAGAAACTACTCATGTCGTTACAACACAGGAGATGCATGAAGCACTTCTGGAAAGGTTTCCAGAAATCGACATTCTCATCATGAGCGCAGCGGTTGCGGATGCTAAACCTAAATGGACCTCGATAGACAAGATTAAAAAGGCAATGCTTGGCAGTATTGAACTTGTTCCTAATATGGATCTTCTAGCCGATATCAGCAAAGGAAAAACGAACCAGATTATCGTTGGATTTGCTGCTGAAACGAAAGACCATCTCATCGAAGCACGCAGGAAACTTGAGAGCAAAGGGATGGATGTTATATATGTCAACGATGTTTCAGGCGGGGCTATTTTTGGCAAAGATCAGACTATGGGTACGATACTCACACGCAATGATGCAGATATAGCGGTCAAGGAAACCTCCAAAGACGCTCTCGGTAATCTACTCCTTGATCAAGCCATCCGACAGATTGGTTGAAAATGTCAAAACGCCTTTTTACATCAGAATCAGTGACCGAGGGACATCCAGATAAAATTGCAGATGCAATATCAGACGCTGTTTTGGATTCATTGATTTCTCAAGATAAAACAAGTCGAGTGGCTGTTGAAACCTTGATCACAACAGGTCAAGTTCATGTTGCTGGCGAAGTAACAACTAATGGATATGCCGATGTGATGGGTATAGTCCGAGATACTGTTTTAGATATTGGATATGACTCTTCCGATAAGGGTTTTGATGGAAATTCCTGCGGCGTTTCGATCTCTATTGGTCAACAATCACAAGATATTGCAGCTGGTGTCGATGATGCATATGAACATAGAGTCTCTGCCGCAGTTGATCCATTAGACCTTCAAGGCGCTGGAGATCAAGGATTAATGTTTGGCTATGCATGCGATGACACCAAAGAATTAATGCCACTTCCAATCTGGTTGGCACACGCATTGGCTGCTCAGTTGACCAAAGTTAGAAAGTCTGGAGAACTCGCGTACCTTAGACCTGACGGCAAAACACAGGTAACCATCGAATATGAAGGTGACAAGGCCATTGCTATCGATACGGTAGTCATTTCTAGCCAGCATTCAGAAAATGTAGATGTGGCAAAGAAGCTAACACCGGAGATTATTGAGCATGTTATAGATCCGATTCTAAAGTTGATAGATCTTCCAAAGAGTAACTTACGAACTCTGATAAATCCGACGGGTCGCTTTGTAATCGGCGGTCCTATGGGAGATGCAGGGCTAACAGGTAGAAAAATTATCGTTGATACTTACGGTGGAATGGCGCGTCACGGAGGTGGGGCATTTAGCGGCAAGGATCCATCAAAGGTTGATCGCTCGGCTGCTTATGCCATGCGTTGGGTGGCAAAGAATGTTGTTGCGGCCGGTTTGGCTAAAAGATGTGAAGTCCAGGTTGCATATGCGATCGGTAAAGCCCAGCCAGTTGGAGTTTTTGTAGAAACTTTTGGGACCGAAACTGTTCCTGTTTCAAAGATTCAGGATGCTGTTATTTCGACATTTGACCTACGTCCTGCTGCAATCATTAGAGATTTGGAATTACTACGCCCCATCTACTCACTAACGAGTGCATATGGACACTTTGGACGCGAACTTCCAGAGTTTGCTTGGGAGCGCACGGATCGAACTTCTGCACTTCAAAACGCAATTAAATAAATAGGAACATCTTGTGGCAACCTCTAGGCTTTTTCGCTTAAGAGCCGAAGTTGCTGCAGCGCCGTCCGGTCCCAAAGCCTCTTCCCTCGCGTATGTCAAAGTTCGTGTTGATACCGGTGTTTTTCACCTTGATGAACTCTATGACTACTCTGTTCCTGAGAAATTCACCAATTTAGCTACTGTTGGAATTCGAATTCAAATACCTTTTGGTAACAAAGAAGTTGAAGGAATAATCGTTGAACGTGTCGCACATCCAGAACGTGCCGGAACAATTAAATCTATTTCCAAGATTCTCTCTCCCTATCCGGTAGCAACAGCTGACTCACTCAAATTAATAGATGACATTGCTTGCGATTACGCTTGCAATCCTTGGGATGTTATCCGCTCAGCTATCCCACCCAGAGTTGCCTCCGTCGACAAGAAAGTGGCCACTAAAGAGCTTTTACTAGAAAACCAATTGCAGCCTACAAAGTCAACAAGATTGCGAGATTTGAAGAAAATAGAATCACGTTTCATACAGTTGGCTCCTTCCATCGATGCTTCTGAACAGGTGGCATCTATCGCAGAGAGCCATCTTGCTAAAGGAAATGTGCTAATCGTTGCTCCAGATGAGAGCGATGTTGATCAAATTATTCATCATCTTGCGTCAGCCAAAAAACCTGTCTTAAAACTAACCGCTTCAATGTCGCGTGAACAAAGATATGCAAATTTTCTCAAATGCCTAAGTAACAACAAAAAAATAGTTGTCGGGACGCGAAGTGCCATTTTTGCACCAGTTTCCGAACTTTCAACAATTATCATCTTTAAAGAATCTTCACCTGAGCATTACGAAATCCGATCTCCAGGTTGGAATAGTAAGGATGTGGCAACAAAACGTTCAACGTTAGAAAAGGTGAATTTGATTACCGTTGGGTTTTGCCCATCGCTGCAAATGGCGCATGCAATTGATGAAGGAGAGAGTGAGTTTGAACCACATCAGCGTTCTGTAGTTGTACACGCCTTTAATCCGGATCTAGGAACACTCTTGCCCGGAAGAATCTTTCCGGAGATAAGAAAAGCCCTTAAGAATGGCCCAGTGCTTTTTCTAGCAGCAAGGAAAGGTTATGGAAACGCGCTCCTGTGTGCACAATGCAGAAACATCGCTCAATGTGATTGTGGTGGTCGTTTACAGGTTGGAGGCCGATTGATTCCACCAATATGCGTTCATTGCGGAAAGAACTATAAGGAGTGGACGTGCGTTTTTTGTAAGGGAAGTTCTCAGTATCTTGCAGGCCGTGGAATTGAAAGGGCATCAGAAGAAATCTCTCGGGCATTTCCTGGAACGCCTGTGATCATCTCAGCAGGGGATGTAATTAAAGATCACATTGAAGCTAAATCTTCACTAGTTCTCTCAACACCGGGGGCGCAGCCAAGAGTAAAAGGTGGTTATGCTGCCGTGGTTATTTTGGATGCAATCAGATTGTTTTCACATACAGATATTCGCACGCCAGAACGAGCACGGGAGACCATTTTCGAAACTGCATCTTTGGCCGGCCATAGCGGTAACGTAATCATGGTTATTGACACCGTACATCCGATAGTTGCAGCGGTCACACGTTGGAATGTTGTTCCTATTTTGAAGCGTGATCTTTTCGAACGAAAGGAACTTAATCTTCCACCCTATGTAGCATCTGCAGTTCTTATCGTCTCTGAAAAAGAGAGCATTTCTATAGCAACAGGGCTACGCAAAGCCATCAATGACAATAGATTGCCGCCATCAGTTCAAGTTTTTGGTCCCACACCTATTGCAAAGAGTCAGTCCAAAATAGTTCTATATTGCGATCGCAGTGAGGCAGGTGTCTTGCAATCTTTCTTGCACGAACTACAGAAAAAACGCAGCGTCGCTAGGAAAGATTTGTTGACATTGCGATTAGAGCCTTATTCCCTCTAAAGCGTTGGTAGTATTGACTCATGTCAATTCAACCGATCCGGTTATTTGGTGATCCGGTCCTTACAACACCTGCATCAGATGTCACCACTTTTGATAAAGAATTGCGCACTCTTGTAGCCGATTTAACGCAAACAATGCTCGATGCTCCTGGCGCAGGGTTGGCAGCTCCGCAGATTGGTGTTCCACTTAGAGTCTTTGTATGGGATGTTGATGAAGCATTGGGTCACCTTGTTAATCCAACACTTGATCTCAGTGATGAAATGCAAGACGGGGAAGAGGGTTGCCTGTCTTTTCCCGAGATTCGCTATGACACGCCTAGATCCATGCACGTTGTGGCCAAAGGCTTTAATATGCATGGTGAACCCGTAACAATTGAAGGAACGGAGTTTCTAGCACGCGCCCTCCAACATGAGAACGATCATCTAAATGGAGTGCTCTTCATCGATAAGCTTTCAAAAACTAATCGAAAACTAGCAATGAAAGAAATACGCGAATCAGATTGGTTTTCACAGGCTTCCGAAGCAGGCTTCAAGGTTTCGATTAAAGAATCGCCTCACTCGATGTTCGGACGGAATACTTAGTGCGTATTGCTGTTGCTGCGACCCCAGGTGTTGCTATACCGACATTGGATTGGCTGCTTTCATCTGAACATCAATTAGATCTGATAATTACACAGCCTGACAGGCCATCCGGGAGAGGTCAGAAAACTACCGAAAGTGCGGTCTCCGTGTGGGCTCGTGAGAAAAAAATTGAGGTGATCAAACCTGATGCATCATCGGAATTGTTACCTGTTGCAGCAAAATTTGATCTGATCGTTACGATCGGTTATGGCGTAATTCTTCCTGACAACTTACTTAACCTTCCTCTTTATGGATTCTTAAATCTCCACTTCTCATTATTGCCTGCGTATCGCGGCGCTGCGCCAGTTCAACGCGCATTGGAAAATGGCGAGTCAGAAAGCGGCGTTACAGTCTTCAAACTTGATAAAGGTTTAGATACAGGACCAATTTATTCACAAGCAACGCTTGCCATTGAGCCGACGTGGAGGAGCTTTGAACTTTTACAGGAATTATCCGAGCTTGGAGTTGCTGTTATCAAAGAAGCAATAAATAAGATCGAATTGGGCGTTGAGCCACTGCCACAAATTGGTCCAACATCTTATGCGGCTAAGATTTCAAAGATCGAGGCAAAAATCGATTTTGATCTTCCAGCCCATACAGTCTTGCGAAGAATTAAGGCTTTCACATACGAACCAGGAGCATGGACGGTGTTTAATCAAGAACCTTTCAAAATATCCGACGCTAAAGAGATTGATCATTCGCAAGGTAGTCCAGGTGAAGTTTATATTTTTGATCAAAAGGTGATTGTTTCCTGTGGCAGTTCAACGAGTTTGGAACTCTTAAAGGTGACGCCATCTGGAAAACGAGAGATGAGCGCCATCGATTGGAGCCGTGGTGCACGGTTAGAACAAGGTGCCTGTTTTGGTTGAGCCCGGCAGGAAAACATTTAGATCTCCAAAGCCGGATGCGGCGAGATTGCTCGCTTTTGATCTTATAACTGAGGTCAATCGAAATTTGGGCTATTCAAACTTGCTTACGCCACAAGCCTTAACTGCTAGTTCCTTAGATGAAAGAGATAGGTCTCTCGTTACAGAACTTGTTTATGGAACTATTCGAATGCAAGGAAAACATGACTGGATTATTGAACAGATTAGTGATCGAGCGTTTTCTGAGATAGACCCTGGAATAGTTGATGTTTTGCGTTTTGGCATTCATCAGATTCATGAAATGCGCATCCCCGATCACGCCGCCGTTTCGGCCACGGTAGAGGTTGCGCGAAAACGCCTGGGGGAGTCAAAAGCTAGTTTCGTAAATGCAGCTTTGCGAAGCGTTGTACGTAACACTAAGGAAGAGTGGTTTGCACCATTAGATTTAATTAAAGATCCTATTGAGCAATTCTCAATCCGTTATTCACATCCTGAGTGGATCATCTCTGCCTATTTTGATTTGTTGAAAGATTGGACCGAAGTTGAACTAGCTCTAAAAATAAATAATGAACCTGCTACGCCAACTCTTGTTTCCTGGCCCGGATTTTCAACAGTTGAAGACTTGCTAGAGGTTGGGGGATTACCTACAGAATTTTCACCTTACGGTGCACATTGGAGAGGCAATCCTGGAACCTTAGATTTAATTAAAGCTAGGAAAGCTGGCGTGCAAGATGAGGGTTCCCAACTTGTGGCAGAGATTTTCAGTAAGGTCGCAAATGGTGAGAATTGGTTGGATATGTGTGCAGGTCCAGGAGGCAAAGCAGCATTACTTTCTAGTATTGCAAGAGGACGTTCCATCAACTTCACTGCAAATGAGATTTCAAACAGCCGTGCTGATTTAGTGAGACAGGTGGTTCACGGGGATCGGGTTCTAGTTGGAGATGGACGCGAAATAGGTTCAATGGATCAAAAATACGATGCAATATTAATAGATGCACCATGCACAGGTTTGGGTGCGTTGCGTCGGCGGCCCGAAGTGCGTTGGCGTCGCGACCTAAATGATCTTCGCGCTCTAACTCAATTGCAACGTGAACTCATAGCATCGGGAGTTTCAGCATTAACACCGTGTGGCGTTCTTGGTTATGCAACCTGCTCGCCTCATTTAGCCGAAACCACAGTTCAAGTGGCCGATTTATTGCGTACCTTTCCCCACCTGGAACAGATTTCTGTGGTTCCGTTTTTGCCAGATAATCTATTGGGCGCCGATCGCTCTGGTGCACTTTCTTTATGGACTCATAAACACGGAACTGATGCAATGTATTTAGCATTATTTCGTTCTCGCTCAGGTTAAGGTTCTCGTATGGTCCCTGAAGTGAGAATAACTCCAAGCATCCTAAATGCTGATTTTTCACGATTAAACTCTGAAATTGAAAAGATCAGTGATGTAGCCGATCTTCTTCACCTTGATGTTATGGACAATGTTTTCGTTCCGAATTTTACATTTGATTTTGAGGCAGCATCAAAAATCGTAAAAGAGTCCCAACTGCCAGTCGATGCGCATTTAATGGTCGCTGATGTTGATGAAATTGCAGTGCAATACGCCGAGATCGGGTGTGCTTCGGTAACGATTCACGCTGAGGCAACCCGCAATATCGCTCAGACGTTGAAAAACATTCGTGCAGCCGGTTCAAGAGCAAGCTTAGGGATTAAACCTGGAACCGATATTGATACCTACGAGGAGTTCGTTGATCAATTAGATATGTTTTTAATCATGACTGTAGAACCAGGTTTTGGGGGACAGAAGTTTATGGAAAATATGATGTCCAAGGTAAAGCGAACCAGGCAGATAATCGGGGATCGTCCTATTTGGCTCCAGGTTGACGGTGGAGTTTCAATGTCGACTATCGAATTCGCACTCGAAGCCGGCGCAGATACTTTTGTCGTCGGAAGCGCTGTGTTCAATGATCCAGATCCGGCAGCGATGGTTGAGAAGTTGAGAAAACACGCTCACGATTACTTAGGATCGTGAATAAAAGCAACGCCCCATGGTTATATCTCCAGTAAACTTTGACCATGAAAAGTTTTGATGCGCTATGGATTGAGCTCTCTGAAAAAGTAGCAGAAAATGCTTCCAATTCGGCCACAGTATTTGCCGTAAATTCGGGTGTCCATACGATAGGAAAAAAAGTTTTAGAAGAGGCTGGTGAAGTTTGGCTTGCAGCAGAGCACGAGACAGATGATGAATTAGCAGAAGAGATTAGTCAGTTGCTTTACCACATTCAGGTATTGATGCTCGCTCGTGGTCTTTCCATTAATGATGTTTACAAGTTTCTTTAGGAGATGACAATGCTAAGAGTTGCTGTACCAAACAAAGGATCACTGGCTGATGTTGCCATGGAGACTCTCAAAGAGGCTGGATATCGCCAACGCACGGATAACCGAGATCTTATAATTTCCGATCCTGACAACGGTGTTGAGTTTTACTATCTACGTCCTCGCGATATCGCAGTTTATGTCGGCTCAGGAGAGCTAGAAGCAGGAATTACGGGACGAGATTTGTTGATCGATTCAGGTGCGAAAGCAACTGAAATTCTCCCTCTAGATTTTGGAAAATCTACATTTCGCTTCGCAGGTCCCATGGAAAAGAATCTTTCTATAAGCGACATCTCGGGTAAACGCGTAGCTACGGCATATCCGGGATTGGTTCAGCAACACTTAACTGATTTGAAGATCAACGCTGAAATAGTTCGACTAGATGGCGCCGTTGAAAGTAGTGTCCGTTTAGGAGTGGCAGATCTAGTTGCTGATGTTGTGAGCACGGGAAACACTCTGCGCCAAGCTGGTTTAAAGATCTTTGGAGAACCGATTCTAGAAAGTGAGGCGGTAGTTATCGCCCGCTCAGGAGATCAAATTAAACCTGAACTCGATGTTTTGATTAGAAGAGTTCAAGGGGTTGTTACCGCAAGACGTTATGTCTTACTTGATTATGATGTTCAAAAGACCAATCTAGAGAAGGCATGCGCAATTACTCCAGGCTTAGAGTCTCCGACAATATCGCCACTTCAAAAACCTGAATGGGTTGCTGTAAGAGCAATGGTTCTACGTGGAGAGACTAATAATGTTATGGATCAATTATGGGCAATAGGTGCACGAGGGATTTTAGTAACCGACATTCATGCTTGTCGTTTATAGTCTTTAAAGACCAAGCAGTTTATTAACGCCTCTAAGAGATGGTTCGTTGATTGAATGGTCAGCGGCGGCAATCACGATTGGCTTTGCGTTGAATGCAATACTCAACCCCGCCACTGCCATCATGTCCAAATCATTTGCGCCATCACCGATAGCTACCGTATTGGCTAGCTCCACACCAGATAAAGTAGCAAATTCCAACAAAGCAGTGGCTTTGGCTGCTCTATCAATAATTTGACCTTCAATATTTCCAGTTAGAAATCCACTTTCAATTTCTAAGACATTTGCTCGGAAATACTTTATGGACAATCTCTCAACTATGGGTGCCATTATTTGTACAAACCCTCCTGAAACCAATGAGACGCTATGACCAAGTGAGTGCAGTTGCTCGACCAGTTCTTGAGCACCATCAGTAAGGAGTATCTCTTGTTGAACCTCCTCTAATGCTGTGTAGGGAAGGCCTTTGAGTAAATGAACACGAGAAACCAGACTTTGAGCAAAATCAATCTCACCACGCATAGCTGAATCTGTTATTTGTGCGACATCACTTAGTACGCCTGCTTTTGCGGCCAATAGGTCGATGGCCTCTTGCTGTATAAAGGTTGAATCAACGTCGAATTGGACCAACAACTTAGGTTTACTCATCATTGGCGCACACCTATGGTCATAGGGAAAAGACCCTAATATCCGGAGCATTTTCAAACTGTAGTTCATTCATAGCTTCAGTCGCCGTATGCAAATCTGCACCCGAAATTTTAAACAAGAGACCAACTTTTTCCTGGTTCAACCTAGTAATACTCTCTATATTGGCCTTCAAATCTTCTATTCCCTTGGTTACGGTCATCAAAAGCATTGGATTCATCTTCTCTGCGCTTACTTCAATTCCGATGCACTCTTTTGGAGCGGGGAGTTTGCTTTGTTCAGAGAATATAGTTGCAATATCGAAACCAGAATTTTCAGCAAACAGATTTAAGTCGGTCTCAATTGCACTTTGATGTGCGGGATTCAAAGTGATGAGTAGAGTCAGTATTAGTCTGTTATTGATCACTATCTGCTCAACATCATAAACTTGGATTGCAAACTCTGAGAGTGAACTAAAAAGACCGCGAGCAGCTCCTGGAGAATCCTGCCCAGTGAGTAGAATTAATCCCGCAAAAACCGGGCTCTTCTCTGCTAGATCGTTCATAAGAAACCTAAGTTTATCTCTAAAGAGCCTTGCTTCAGGCATGGTTTTGCACTCACTTTGGCTCTAAAAGCACTATGTTTTGCATCTATGAGTAGTCAGAATGTGCTTGCACTTCGTGATGTCACTGTTATCAGAGGCGATCGCACAATCCTTGGACCTTTAAACCTTGCCATTTCGCAGGGTGAGCGCTGGGTGATTCTAGGGCCAAATGGTGCAGGAAAATCCACACTTCTTCAGATGCTTGCAACAAAAATATTTCCAACCACGGGGCAAGTAAGTGTCCTCGACCGCGAGTTCGGACGCATAGATTTATTCGAATTACGTACTCGTATTGGAATTTGCAGCTCGAGTATCGCCGAAGAGATTCCGGGCGAAGAGATTGTGAGAGATGTAGTTCTAACGGCGGCATATGCAATTTATGGAAGATGGAATGAAGGTTATGACCTGTGGGATGAATCTCGAGCAATTGCACTACTCACAACTTTCGGCGTTCGAGAATTGGGAAGTAGAGAATATGGAACGCTTAGTGAAGGGGAAAAAAAGCGAGTCCAGATTGCTCGTGCTCTCATGACTGATCCGGAGCTTTTGTTGTTGGATGAACCGGCTGCCGGATTAGATGTTGGTGGGCGAGAGGATTTACTCTCGCGCCTGACAAGCTTTTCCTCAGATCCACTGGCTCCTGCAACGGTCCTTGTGACGCACCACATCGAAGAGATACCCGTTGGAACAACGCATGCACTGATTTTAAAATCGGGAACAGTGGCTGTCTCTGGACCCATAGAGCACGTTGTTACTTCTGATCATGTCTCAGCAATTTTTGAAACGCCGATAACTGTTACCTGCGAGTCAGGACGCTACTTTGCCCGGGCTACTCTATAAACAGTTGCATTCAGATTGGCAAAAGGTCTTAGTCGATCTTCAACATCACATTGACTCGATAGAGAGTTCCTTAGACAAGAAAAATGTTGCCCCGGATTTTGACAGTATTTTTAGAGCATTAACCTCTCCTATATCCTCCATAAAGGTGGTCATATTCGGACAGGATCCATACCCAACTCCGGGAGTTGCACACGGTTTAGCGTTTTCGGCAAAAAAGAATGGGACGAAAATTCCAGCATCCCTTCAAAACATTTTCAAGGAGCTTAAAGACGATATTGGTAACCCACTGCGTAGCCAAACCGATCTGAGCGATTGGGCCCAGCAAGGAGTTTTACTCCTAAACCGAATCTTGACGACATCTGTTGGAAGTTCTCTCGCGCATTCAAAAATGGATTGGGAGAGAGTTACTGATCGAGTTGCACAGGTTCTGGGGCAACGGGATGTAGTAGCAATATGTTGGGGCCGATATGCGCAAGAGGTAGCTACGTACTTTCGCGATGAGTGGCTAATCACCTCAGTCCATCCGAGTCCTTTGTCGGCTTATCGTGGTTTCTTTGGGTCTCAACCTTTTTCGAGGGCTAATACGATTCTAGAAAATAATGGAATCTCTGCCGTTATGTGGTGACAGACTTCATGGAAATTCGCAGTTTGTAAAGACTGGGAATAAGTAAAGGCCCCTGTGAACCAGAGGCCTTTACTTTTTAACCTAACTACTTACATTGTGCTATTTCGTTTAGATTTTCATTCAATAACTTACTGGTTATCCGACCCAAGTATTAATTGGTGAAGACAAGAAATAGACCATGAACAAAGCAGCAATGAGCCATAGAAGTGCATGGATCTCTTTGCCACGACCCTGAACGAGTCGAATAACCACATGTGTAATGAAACCTGCACCAATACCAACTGTGATGTTGTAGGTAAACGGCATCAAAATGATGGTCAAGAACGCTGGAACAGCGATTCCCATGTCATCCCAGTCAATATTCTTAATCTGAGACATCATAAGGAAGCCAACAATAATCAAAGCAGGAGTTGCTGCCTCGTAAGGGATTATGTTGACGATAGGTGAGAGAACAGTTGTAAGAAGGAACAGAACACCGGTGACCACAGAGGCCAAACCAGTTCTTGCACCTTCGCCCACACCTGAGGCTGATTCGATGTAAGAGGTATTTGATGAAACACCTGCAGCGCCACCTGCGGCAGCTGCAACAGAGTCAACAAGCAAAATGCGGTTTGCATTTGGCACGTTTCCATCTTTATCAATTAGACCAGCTTCATGACCAATGGCGGTCATAGTTCCCATGGTGTCAAAGAAGTCAGCTAGCAAAAGCGTAAATACTAACAACGCCGCTGCAATAAAGCCGATCTTTGAAAATGACCCGAATAGGTTGAATTGACCCAAGAGATCAAAATTTGGTGTCGCAACAACTTCAGTAGGAATGGCCGGAACATTAAGTCCCCAGCCCTTTGGATTTATGAAATCTTTACCGTCTGCGGTGAACGCACCTGGAATGTAGTTGGTACCAACTTTAAATGCTCGCTCGATAATGATTGAAAGAATAGTTGCCACCGTGATTCCAATTAGGAGAGCGCCTTTAACTTTCTTAACCATAAGAACAACCATTAGGAAGAAGCCAACAATGAAGACAATGATCGGCCATCCAATCAGTGATGTTCCATTACCAAGTGTTACAGGTACTGGACCTGAACCGGTTTTGCGAACAAAGCCTGCATCTACCAAGCCAATCAAGGCAATAAACAGCCCAATACCGACTGAAATCGCAACTTTAAGTTGCGCGGGAACTGCCTTGAAGACTGCAGTTCTAAAGCCAGTAAGTACCAGCACGAGAATGATGAGGCCTTCGAGTACCACAAGACCCATTGCATCAGCCCATGTCATTTGGGAAGCAACCCCATACGCAACAAATGTGTTGAGTCCGAGTCCAGTAGCAATTGCAAGTGGATAATTTGCAACAACACCCATAAGCAATGTCATGATGCCGGCGACGAGAGCTGTAGCGGCAGCAATCTTTGCCATTCCACCTTCTCCGCCGAGAAAATCACCGTTCGCATCCGTGGCTCCGCCAAGAATGATTGGGTTGAGTACAACTATGTAAGCCATCGTGAAGAATGTGACAACTCCGCCACGAACTTCTCGACCGATTGTCGATCCGCGTTCACTTATTTTAAAGAATGAATCCAGCATGAATTCACCTTTCTGTTTTGGTATCGGGGGTGTTTGCGACCCCGTGTGCGAAAAGGCGCACAGCCTTGGGAAGCCTTAAGCCTAATGATTACTGAGAAGTAACTCGGGCAACGACACCGAGAGATATAGCTATGGATTGCCCTATAAGTACTGCAAATAGCAGTGTTCCTAGCCCAACGGTGCCTCCGAGGATCGCCCCGAGGACTAAAACAAAAGCCTCAATGGCTAAACGAACTCTCCCGATCCGAATTCCTGATCGGGTGTGAATCGCTGTCATTAACCCATCTCGGGGTCCAGAACCTAAACCACAAGTGATGTAAAAGGCCGAACCGAATCCAACCAAAGAGATTCCGATGAAGCAGTAAAAGACGGCGAGGACAAAATTATCAGCTTGTGGAAAGAGCGTGACACCAATTTGTATCGCGACAGCAATTACAACAATGTTGGATAATGTGCCAAGTCCAGGACGCTCTTTAAGTGGGATCCAAAGTAGAAGAACAAGTGAGCTGATTAGAAAAGTTGACCAACCTAGAGTGATATCTAATCGCTCGGATATCCCTTGAGCAAGCACAGACCACGGTGCATTTCCTATCTGACTCTGTATGAGTAGTGAATCACCTAATCCAAAAATAAAGAGTCCGAAGAACAAAATCATTGCACGAATAGTGTTGAGAGACCAACGGGAATTAGCTGTCCATGGAGTTAACGGCACTGTCTTATGGGGACGAAGAAAGTTCTGTAGCCATGAAAGCATTTAGCGAGTCTAACGACTGTGGCTATACTGCGTAGATGTTTCCTGGCATAGGCACGCTAATCAATGTTGTTGCAATCGTTGGTGGTGCTGGCATTGGCGTTGTTGTGGGCGCTCGGATGAAGGAACGAACGCGAACTTTACTCACGGATGTTCTAGGCCTAGTACTTATTCTAGGTGCTGCCTCTGCGGTTATTCCGCTTTGGTCTACCCGATATGTAGATGCAGTTCCACAAGGGTGGACACTCTTGATTGTTCTTGGAGCTTTACTTATTGGTGGACTTATTGGCTCACTTTTAAAACTAGAAACCCGTTTGGATGGGCTGGGCGAGCGTCTAAGAATTAGGTTTAAAGCCGGGAGTGATTCGCCTTTTGTAGAGGGTTTCGTTGCAGCATCCCTGCTTTTTGCCATAGGTCCTCTAGCAATTTTAGGAAGTATTAGCGATGGAATGGGAACAGGTATAGATCAACTTGTTCTGAAAAGTACGTTGGACTTTTTTGCCGCGATGGCCTTTGCAACATCACTTGGTTGGGGAGTGGCAGTCTCTGCTATTCCAGTGGCTATTTATCAAGGTGTCTGGACCATTGTCGGTTTAGGTCTTGGCCAGATCCTTGATGGTTATCAGATCGATGCCATGACGATTGTTGGTGGAATCATGCTGATGTGCATCTCACTACGCCTTCTTAACATTAAGCAGGTTGCAGTTGGAAATCTTCTTCCAGCTCTTGCCATTGCACCAATGCTGGCATTGATTGTGCATTCTTTTAACTAAATAGTAGAAGCATCAATCACAAAACGATATTTAACATCACTTGCTACAGTCCTTACGTAAGCCTGATTAATGTAATCAGCGTTTATAACTTCAACTTCGCTGAGGATGTTGTGCTCTCCGCAGAAGTTGAGCATCTCTTGCATCTCTGGAATACCGCCGATCATTGAACCTGCAATCCTTCGTCGTCCATTGAGCAAGGTGGAAACATTTACCTTGTAGGGGCGTCCGGGTAGACCTATGACAACTAATGTTCCATCGAGCTTTAGGAGCTTCAAGTAGTCATCAATAACTATTTCTGCACTAATGGTGTTAAGAATAAGGTCAAACTTTTTCTCTATAGCCTTGAAGTTATCGGGATTACTCGTATCGATGAATGAGTGCGCACCCATTGCTAGGGCATCGGCCTGTTTTTTTGGTGAATGAGATAAAACGGTTACTTCTGCGCCCATGGCGACTGCAAATTTGACCCCCATATGTCCCAGCCCGCCAAGACCCATCACAGCGACCTGCATTCCGGGGCCAGTTTTCCAATGCTTTATTGGCGAGTACAAAGTTATGCCTGCACAAAGCAAAGGTGCGACGCCTCGTAAATCTAAGTTAGAAGGTATTCTCAACGCATAATCTTCGTTGATGACAAAAACATCACTATAGCCGCCCATTGCAACGGTCTTTCCATCTGCTTCCATACCGTTGTAGGTACCGATCATTCCCTTAAGACAGTATTGTTGAAGACCGGCCTCACAACTGCTACATGTTCGACAGGAATCAATAAAAACACCAATACCGATTGATTCGCCAACTTTAAATTTTGTGACTTTTTTTCCTACAGAAGTCACTATTCCTGCAATTTCATGACCAGGAACCATCGGAAATATTGCAGGTCCCCATTCCTCGGCAACTTGGTGAATATCACTATGGCATATTCCCGAGTATGAAACTCTCAAAGCAACATCATGATCACCGACGTCTCGACGATCAAAAGAAAAAGGCACCAGCGGTGATCCTGCGCTCATTGCTGCATAGGCTCTAGTCTTCATTTCAATTACTCCTTAAATGGAAGTGGTTGCGGTGATGTATGAGCGGCCCTGGAACCACTAGCCGTGACTTGTCGCATGTGGTGACGTCTGCATAGAACTTCGTAGGCAACTTGTGCGCCAGGTGCGACATCTCCAACTACTACCTGTTCTCCTTCAATAACCATTGTCCCACCAACGGTTCGCGCATTATGAGTTGCCCTTGAGCCGCACCAACAGAGTGCTTCAACTTGCAACGTATTTACTCTGTCAGCAAGTTCTACTAATCGAGCCGAACCTGGAAATAGAGAGGTGCGAAAATCTGTAAGAATTCCGAATGCAAAAACATCTATACCTAAACCATCAACAATACGCGCTAGTTGTTCTATCTGAATTTTTTCATAAAACTGAGCCTCATCACAGATTATGTAATCAATACGTTCTCCGACAGATAGGTGATCTACTACGTACTTGTGCAGATCTAGACCAGGAAATACCTCAATCGCCGGACTAGATAAACCCAACCTAGAGGAAATGGTGCCACTTCCTGCTCTGTCTTTATTTGTGAAAATAAAGCCGGTACGTCCTCGCGATTGATGGTTGTGGGCAGTTTGTAGTGCAAGAGTTGATTTGCCGCTATCCATCGTTCCGCAGTAGTAGATCAACTCAGCCATGGTGAGCATCCTGCCACAGCGGAAGGATTTTTTCCTAGAAGGCTGATTCTGGTTGCGCAGCAGAAAGGAGAGCTATGAAACTAAAAAGGAGGTGATCGGAATCTGTGGATAGGTTTCGTTGATCTTTTGCCGACCAGATAAACCCGATATTTCAAGAAGTGCGAGGACGTGAACTACATCGCCACCAATTCTTTGAATTAAATCTATCGCAGCGGCAATAGTCCCACCCGTCGCAAGAACGTCATCAATGAGCAAAACCTTAGCACCATGACTAACGGCATCTTTATGAATTTCCAGAGTATCGACACCATATTCAAGTCCGTACTTTGCCGAAACGCTCTCGTGCGGGAGTTTGCCTGCTTTCCGGATCGGTACGAATCCGCTACCCAAACTATTTGCCACGGCGGATGCGAATATGAAACCTCGCGCTTCAATACCAGCAATTACTGTTGATGAATCGGCAAATGAAGCGAATTCTTTGGTTACTGAATTAAAAGCTGCCCCATTTGAAAGTAAAGGAGTAATGTCCTTAAAAAGAATTCCAGGTTTTGGAAAATTCGGGACATCTCGAATAAGTTGCAGGGCCTGATCAATATGCATGTGTCCGAGAGGGGACTTGAACCCCTAATCCCTTGCGGGAACTAACACCTCAAGCTAGCGCGTCTGCCAATTCCGCCACCCGGACAAAGTGATGGTCAAGGATAGCAATCCAGTGACACAATAGCGAAATGTCTTCTTCCACCTCAACGGAGATCATCGACGAAACCATTCGAATCTGCCGGGAACTGATTCAAATCCCGAGTGTTAATTATGGCGATGGAAATGGAAATGAAAAAGAAGTAGCTGAACATGTGGTGAAACTTCTTGAAGAAGTTGGAATCAAAACAACAGTTTATGAATCTGCCCCTGGTCGTTGCAATGTAATTGCTCGCATAAAGGGTAGTGATAGCAAACGTCCAGGCTTAGTTGTTCATGGTCATTTAGATGTGGTTCCGGCAAATGCACAGGATTGGTCGGTTGATCCCTTCGAAGCAGAGATAAAAGATGGCTACATTTGGGGCAGAGGCGCCGTAGATATGAAGAATATGAATGCAATGATTATTGCTACTGTTCGACATTGGGCGCGGGTCGGTTTCATACCAGAACGCGATATTGTTTTAGCATTTTTTGCAGATGAAGAGGCCGGCAGCATTTTTGGATCTCACTTTATGGTTGACAAGCATCCTGAAGTATTTAGCGGTTGCACAGAGGCGATCTCTGAGGTTGGGGGGTTTTCTGTAACTCTTCCTAATGGCAAACGGCTTTACCTTATTGAAACTGCCGAAAAAGGTATTCATTGGATGCGTTTAACAGCGCAAGGACGCGCCGGTCACGGTTCCGTGATGAATCTAGAGAATTCAATTACTCGAATTTCAGAAGCTGTAGCAAAAATCGGTACCTATCAATGGCCACAGAGATATAGTAAAACAGTAAAAGTTTTTTTCCAGCGAGTTGCTCAAGTTACTGGGCGAGAATATGATGACAAAAATTTACAACCACTTCTTTCTGAGCTTGGTTTTGCATCACGAATGATCGGTGCGACATTACAAAATACCGCCAATCCAACAATGTTGGAGGCCGGCTATAAGGCAAATGTCATTCCTGGTTCGGCTTCGGCGGTGATAGATGGTCGATTCATTCCAGGATATGAGGATGAATTAAACGAAACAATTAGAAAAATTGTTGGTCCAGATATTTCAATTCAGACAATTACAAGGGATAAGGCCTTGGAAGTTGCCTTTGAAGGTGATCTAGTTGATCAAATGTGTCGCTCCTTGTTAAAGCACGATTCTGATGCCATCCCGGTCCCATATGTCATGAGCGGTGGCACTGACAATAAAGCTTTGGCCGACCTAGGAATCATTGGTTATGGCTTCTCGCCTTTGAAATTGGAGGCCGACTTTGATTTCATGGCAATGTTCCATGGCGTCGATGAGCGAGTGCCGATAGATGGCTTAAGTTTTGGAGTTCTCGTTTTGAAAGATTTTTTGGAAAACGCTTAAAAACTTACGTCATCTAGTGCTGAACGAACTATAGATGGAAGTTCAATTTCTTCACTCTTTAATATTCCGCGCAGTTGTGCGCCAGTGCGCGCTCCAACTAAAGCAGTTGTTATTCCAGGAGCATCTCTAACCCAGGCTAAAGCTATTTCAAGGGGGGAGAAGCCCAATCCTTGCGCAGCGACGACAACTGCTTCGACAATGCGAGCAGAATGATCATCCAGATAGGGCTCTACTTGCTTGGCAAAATGGGGCGCAGCTGCACGTGAGTCACTTGGGATTCCATTGCGGTATTTGCCCGTTAATACTCCTCTTCCAAGTGGAGCCCAAGCGATAAAACCTAATCCACAATTTTCCGCAGCGTCCAAAATTTCATTCTCTGCGTCTCTGTTCAATAGTGAATATTCATTTTGGGCACAAGAAAGTGGAGCTTTCATGCTGTTACTTTGCTGCTTGGTAGCCGCTCTTGCTAACTGCCAACCTGAATAATTACTCACTCCTACATATCTTGCACGGCCGCTTGTGTATGCATAATCCAGCGCCGACAAAGTTTCATCTAGGGGAGTCAATTCATCCCAGCTGTGTATTTGCCACAGATCGACATAATCTGTTCCTAATCTTTCCAAGGTTCGATCCAGATCAGATATTAAAAACTGTCGAGTTGCGTTAACCCTTCGAGCATTTTCATTGAGATTGATTCCAGCCTTACTAGCTATTACAACCTCTTCACGTTTAAAGAGAGTGGATATAAGACCACCAATCAAACGCTCGCTATCACCGTCTCCATAGGTAGGAGATGTGTCTAGGAAATTTCCTCCAGCATCGAGATAGGCCCGGCATTGATCGGCAGCTTCAATCTCATCCGTGTCTCGTCCCCATGTCATTGTCCCCAAGCCCAAGCGCGATAATTCCAATCCGCTACTACCTGCGCGTCGTTTTTCCATGGGGCGACGATAGCAAGGCAGAGCTAGCAAAGCTGCGATAACCTTTGATTTATGCGAGTGGTTTTAATCAGACATGCACATTCACAAGCGAACTTGGCAGGTGTGTTATCTGGTAGACGTCCAAATGTTCATCTTTCAAAAGAAGGTATTGAACAGGCAAAAGATCTTGCCCGAAGGCTCGGTGATTTTACGCCTCATGAGATTCGAATTTCTCCTATGGAACGGTGTTTAGAAACCATCAATCCTTGGCTAAATCAAAAGAGCAATCAAAAAACCTTCAAACAGAAACTAGTAATTGATCATGGTTTAAATGAGGTCGATTATGGCGATTGGTCAGGAAAGAAACTCTCGGTGCTCTCTAGAAATAAATTGTGGACTGTTGTTCAAAACACGCCAAGTCAAATGTACTTCCCAAAAGGCGAAGGCATCCTCGAGATGCAAACCAGGGCCTTGCAATCTATTCATAACAGCATCGACAAGAAAGCAAAAGCCCCGCTAGTGATAGTCAGTCACGGCGATGTCATCAAGTCAATTGTTGCCGCATCTCTAGGGATGCACATCGATGAGTTCCAACGAATCATTATTGATCCATCTTCGATTAGTGTTATTGATTTTTCTCTTGCAAAACCTCGCGTGCTCCTACTCAATGACAATCGAGCAGTTGTGACCGATCTTTTAATCGCAAAGAAGAGAGCGACAAATCTTCTTGGGGGCGGAGGAGGTAAGTGAGGTATGACATCTCAGGACCTGATCGTTTTGTTGTAGGAACGGTGGGTGCGCCTGGGGAGCGAGCTTTCTTTGTCCAGGTACGAAAAGATCGAAATGTCTATTCAGTGGCCATTGAGAAAGACCAAGTTCGGGCGATCGTCTCAAGGTTAGAAATAATCATCGCAGAGATAAAGCGAGCAAATCCATTTGAAATTGTTGAAATAGCCCCAGTCGATGACGCTCCGCTAGATACACCAGTTGATGCGATGTTTGTGACTGGGGCAATCTCAATCTCATGGGACAACGAAGTGAAATCGATCAAGTTTGAATTTTTTGAAGGTTCAACCGAATCGGATGGACCTGATGATCAAATTCTATGTTTGTCTGTTAGTTTGGGAACCGCTCAATCATTTGCGCAACGCTCTAAAGCAGTTGTTAATGCAGGGCGTATTCCATGTCCGTTCTGTTCGATACCGATTGACCCACGGGGTCATCTGTGTCCTCGAGCAAATGGTTACAAACGATAGTGAAGAAATGATCAGCAGTCAGAACAAACAATCTGCCATTTCAGATGGTGAACTCACCGTTACTGGGCGTTTAGTTGACGCATCAAATGCAACCCTTTATGCCCATGTTATTCATGAAGATAAAAAGATCATCTGCATTTACAAACCAATTGCTGGGGAACGCCCGCTTTGGGATTTTGATCAAGGATGTCTTGCTCATCGCGAATTCGCTGCGTACTGTGTTAGCAACTACCTTTCACTTGATTTAGTGCCCTTCACTGTTTTGAGAGATGGTCCCTATGGTCAAGGAATGGTTCAAGAGTGGATAGACATCGATGAATCAATTGATTTATCAGAGTATTTTCCTCAAGACCACCCTGATCTCCGGAGAATGGCTCTCTTTGATGCCATCGTTAACAATACAGATCGCAAAATTGGTCACATACTGCCGACAGTCAGTCATGGTCTCTTCGGTTGCGATCATGGCGTAACTTTTCATAAGGACGACAAATTGCGAACCGTGCTCTGGCAATGGTCGGGTAAAGAGCTTACGGACACAGAGATTGACTTACTTGAAAAATGCAAACAGGGCATAAATGGTGAACTGGGTGACATTCTTTCGCCGCTCTTAACAGAGGATGAGATTCAGGCGATAGTCAATCGAGTTGATCGGCTTTTGGAAAGCCGGATGTTTCCGGAACCATCTCCACATTGGCCTGCTGTACCTTGGCCTGCTTTTTAATCTTTAATCTGAATCTGACATAGAATTCGAATATGAAAGCCTGGAGTCCGATAACGGTAAATGATCTTTCGGCGTCCATGGTTTTTCCAGCAATTCGTCTTACAGATACTGCCACTTCCTCAAAGAAAGTGCTTACCAAGAAGAAACAGTATCGGATGTATGTGTGTGGAATAACTCCGTATGACGCAACTCATTTAGGGCACGCAGCGACATATCTTTCCTTTGATCTAATTCATCGCCTCCTTCTGGCAAGTGGAGCGAAAGTAAACTATGTACAAAACATTACTGACATTGATGAACCACTCTTAGAAAGAGCCAATCGAGATGGCGTAAAGTGGGATGAATTAGCAGCAGATCAAATTGAGCTATTTAGAAAAGATATGACGGCGCTTCAGGTCATTCCACCAACTAGCTATGTGGGAGCAATTGAATCAATCCCACTTGTTACACAAGCTATAGATATTATGTCCAGCAACAAAAGTACGTATGAAGTCGATAAAGACCTGTATTTTTCGGTCAATCATGATGGGAAGTTTGGAAGTCTGTCGCACCTGACCCAATCAGAAATGCTCGAGCTGTTTTCACAAAGAGGCGGGGACCCAACATTGTCAGGCAAAAGGGATCCACTTGACTGTCTTATTTGGATGCAACAGCGCCCGAATGAACCAGGTTGGTCTTCAACCCATGGTTCCGGTCGTCCAGGTTGGCACATCGAATGCACCGCCATCGCGATGGAGTTCCTTAAACCTGATTCCGCAGAGGAGGAATTAATTGATATACAAGGTGGTGGAAGTGATTTAATTTTTCCTCATCATGAAATGTGCGCCGCTCAAGCTCGAGCTATATCAGGTAAAGAACTTGCAACACACTACGTTCATGCCGGGATGATAGGTCTAGATGGCGAGAAGATGAGCAAGAGTAAGGGAAATTTGGTCTTTGTCTCATCCCTATTGGCAAGTGGTATCGATCCCTTTGCAATTAGATGGGCATTAATGAGCGATCATTACAAGAGTGAACGAATGTGGAACAATGAATTGCTAGATCAAGCAGCTATAGAAGTTGAACAATTGAATAACGTTATGAAATCCCAGACTGTTGCGCCTACAGACCAGCTCGCGATAAGTATCATCGAGTTTCTTTCAGACGATTTAGACACATCATCAGTTGTAAAAGCGATAAATAAATGGGTCAATGCAAGTTTAAATGGTGAAACTGGTGGGGATTATCAGCAGATATCTGCAGTGTTAAAAAATCTTTTAGGCTTTAGCATTTAGAATTTAGTCTTCTTGATGGCGCCGCAAATACCTTTCGAACTCTTTTGCTATCGTTTCACCAGATGCTTCAGGAAGTTCTACAGCATCCTTGCTGGCTTCTAGAGATTTCACATATTCGACAACATCTGCATCCTCTGATGCAAGTTGAGTAACAGATACCTCCCATTCCTCGGCTTGTTCTGGTAAGTCACCGAGTGGAATCGTTATCTCTAGGTATTCCTCAATTGCTTGAATCAAAGCTAAGGAGGCTTTCGGTGATGGTGCGTTGGGTGCGTAATGAGGAACCGACGCCCAGAGTGAGAGAGAATCAACACCACGCTTTGTGCAGCCATCTTGCAGGACGCCGATAATTCCTGTTGAACCCTGATATGTCGAAGGTTGTAAGTCAAACTTTATACCTAGGCTAGAACTGGCCGTTGTAGCGATAATTTTTATCGGACGAGTATGTGGTGAATCCGAGAGCATTGCACCGACAGTAATAACTAAAGTTGCCTCTAAATCATCTGCAATATCTAGAATTTCACGAGAAAAAGATTTCCAACGCATAGATGGTTCGACACCGGTGACGATAACCAGATCCCTGTCCATGGAAGGAATTGAAAGACCGAAAATCTGAGTTCCTGGCCACGTGATTTCCCTTTGAGAAGACTCGTTTATTCGTACTTGTGGACGCGATACTTGATAGTCATAGAAATCTTCAGAGTCCACCTGAGCAATTAGAACGGGTACAACATCATCATTAGATTCTTGCCATGCTGACAAGAGGTGTTCTATAGCACCCGATGCGGCTTCAGCACCATCGTTCCAACCAGAAAAAGCAATCAACATAACGGGATTGCGCAGCATTGGTATCTGAAGAATCTCCACGAAAGCAACCTTACGGTAACCTTGTCCAAGTGAACACGCGAAAGTTGGAACAGGCCGAGGGATTGCTTCGGAAAGCCCTTTCTACGCGGGTAGTGATCGCTGATGGTGCGATGGGAACGATGCTCCAGGACGCTGATCCAACGTTGGAAGACTTTCAAAACCATGAGGGTTGTAATGAAATTCTAAATGTAAGCCGTCCAGACATTGTGCGTTCGGTACACGATGCCTATTTAAAAGTCGGTGTCGATGCAATCGAAACGAATACTTTCGGGGCCAACTGGGCCAATTTGGCGGAGTATGGCATTGAGGATCGTATTTATGAACTTGCTTATGTCGGAGGGCTGATTGCGCGAGAGGCCGCGGATTCTTTTTCTACTCCTGATAAACCACGATTTGTTTTAGGTTCATTAGGGCCAGGAACGAAGTTGCCTAGCCTTGGTCATACAAGTTATCAAAAACTCAAAGGTGCGTACTACCTCGCTTCAAAAGGACTTACAGACAGTGGCAGCGATGCTTTACTCATTGAAACTGCCCAAGATCTCTTACAGGTGAAGGCCGCCATAAATGGAGCACGTTTAGCAATAGAAGAATCTGGTCGAGACATAGTTTTAATTGCCCAAGTTACTGTTGAAACAACCGGCACGATGTTGGTGGGTTCGGAAATTGGCGCAGCACTTAACGCCTTGCAACCTCTCGGAGTTGATCTCATTGGCCTCAACTGCGCAACTGGACCTGCCGAAATGTCGGAGCATCTTCGATACTTAAGCAAAAATGCAGATGTAGCAATTTCAGTGATGCCAAATGCTGGACTGCCAGTTCTAGGACCAAAAGGTGCCAGCTATCCTCTTGGGCCAGATGAATTAGCAATGGCTTTGGATACTTTTGTTAAGGATTACGGAATCACTCTCATCGGAGGATGTTGCGGAACAACTCCAGCACATCTAGAAGCAGTTGTTAAGAAGTTGGATCGCAGGGCTGTTCCTAAACGACAAACTACAATTGAACCCGGCGCTTCCTCGCTTTATCAGTATGTGCCCTTTAGGCAAGATAAAACATATTTAGCGATCGGTGAACGCACCAATGCAAATGGTTCGCGTGCATTTCGTGATGCACTTCTGTCGCAAGATTGGGAGAAATGCGTCGAGATTGCAAGAGATCAGATCCGAGAAGGCGCACATATGTTAGATCTGTCCGTTGATTTTGTCGGCAGAGATGGTGCAGCTGACATGGCAGAACTTGCGTCTCGATTTGCAACTGCTAGCACCTTGCCAATTGTTTTAGATTCGACTGAGCCCGCAGTTCTAAAGGCTGGTCTTGAACACCTTGGTGGACGTTGTGTGATCAACTCCGTCAACTATGAAGATGGAGATGGACCAGATTCTAGATTTGCGAAAATAATGCCTTTAGTGCGCGAACATGGCGCCGGTGTTGTTGCACTTACGATTGATGAGCAAGGTCAAGCAAGAGACTGTGACTGGAAATTAAGAGTTGCACGTAGATTGATTGTGGATTTGCGCGATAACTGGGATATGAATGTTGGAGATATTTTGATCGACTGTCTCACTTTTCCGATAGCTACAGGGCAGGAAGAAACGCGCAAGGATGGAATAGAGACGATAAATGCAATCAGAAAACTTAAAGAAGAGTTTCCAGAGGTTCAGACAACTCTAGGAGTAAGTAATGTTTCTTTTGGTCTTAATCCTGCTTCCAGAATCGTTCTCAACTCGGTCTTCCTTCATGAATGCGTTCAAGCTGGATTGGATTCTGCAATAGTTCACCCCTCGAAAATTACCCCGATGAATCGAATTGATGAAAGAGCCAAGAAAGTAGCCCTTGATCTCATTTACGATCGTCGAGTTTTCGAAGGTTCAGAATGTACTTACGATCCTCTTCAAGAATTTCTACAGCTTTTTGACGGCGTGGAGCTTGCTTCGAGCAAAAATGCACGCGCGGAAGCTTTGGCCGCTTTGCCGCTATTTGATCGCTTGCAACGCAGAATAATCGATGGTGAGAAAGTTGGATTGGAGGATGATCTCAAATCCGCTATGGATCAAGGAACAAAGCCTTTGCAAATAATTAATGATCATCTTTTAGAGGGTATGAAAGTTGTCGGCGAACTCTTTGGTAAAGGCGAGATGCAATTGCCTTTCGTTCTTCAAAGCGCCGAAGTGATGAAAACGGCGGTTGCGATACTCGAGCCATTCATGGAGAAAACAGGTGATAAAGGTCGGGGAACAATGTTGCTAGCAACAGTTAAGGGCGATGTTCACGATATTGGTAAGAACCTCGTTGATATCATTCTGACGAATAATGGTTATCGAGTAGCAAATATTGGTATAAAACAGAGTATTAATCAGATCATTGATGGTGCTATAGAAAGCAAAGCAGATGCGATCGGAATGAGTGGTCTACTGGTTAAATCTACGGTAATCATGAAAGAGAATTTAGAGGAAATTACCTCTCGTGGACTCGATCAACGTTGGCCAATAGTTCTTGGGGGAGCAGCACTGACTCGCGCCTATGTTGAGCAGGATTTAGCCAGTATTTTTCCTGGCGAGGTGCGTTATGCACGTGATGCTTTCGAAGGTCTGCGTTTAATGGATTCGATAATGGCAGTAAAGCGAGGAGAGGCAGGTGCAGCTCTACCGCCTTTGAAGGAGCGAAAGACTGCTAATACTCGTATAAAAGAAGTAGATTTGCCGGTTGATATTGCACGCAGCGATGTCAGCATTGATGTTTCAATACCTACTCCACCATTTTTTGGATCAAGAGTTGTCAAGGGAATTTCACTAGCTGACTACTCTGGAATGTTGGATGAGCGCGCGCTGTTTGTGGGGCAATGGGGCCTAAAAGGTAATCGCGGTGAATATGAGGAAATGGTTTTAAAAGAAGGTCGTCCTCGTCTTCGATCATTAATCAATGAAGTTCAATCCAATGGATGGCTAAATGCAGCTGTTGTTTACGGTTATTTTCCTTGCTACAGCGAAGATAATGACCTGGTCATACTCCATCATGAAGGCGCTAACAAAGGACAAGAGCGTCTTAGGTTCACATTCCCAAGGCAGCGTCGAGATCGTCGACTCTGTATCAGTGACTTTTTCTCATCGAAGGCATCTGGCAAAACAGATGTAGTCGCCTTTCATGTTGTGACTATGGGAGCCTCTGTAAGTGCCGCAGCGGCAAAGCTTTTTGCAGCAGATAAGTACCGTGAGTATTTAGAGCTACACGGTTTATCAGTGCAACTTACTGAGGCGCTTGCGGAACATTGGCACGCTCGTATGCGCGAAGAACTTCACGTTAACGATCAAGATGCACCTGAACTTCAAGCAGTGCTTGATCAAGGCTATAGGGGTTCTAGATACTCATTTGGTTATCCAGCTTGTCCTGATCTAGAGCAACAAGTGCAGCTGTGCGAATTGCTAGAGCCTGAGCGTATTGGCGTTGAACTATCAGAAGAGTTCCAACTGCATCCTGAACAGTCAACTTCGGCCATCATTGTTCACCATCCAGAAGCAAAATATTTCAATGCGAACTAAATAGCATGTTGGATTTTTTCGAGGCAGTTTTTTTCGATATGGATGGCCTAACAGTTGATTCAGAACCTCAGTGGCTGATTTCTGAACGTGAGGTAGTTGCTCCTTTTGGCTATGAGTGGACACAAGAAGATCAAGTGGCGTGTTTAGGTGGGCCACTTGAAAAACTGGGCAACTATATGTCCCAAAAGTGCAAAAATGTTGAACCGTCTGCATATTTTGTTGAACAATTAATCAAGCGGCAGGCAGAGAGAATGCGAAGCAACACTTCTGTAATGCCAGGTGCGGTAGAACTTATACATTCTCTTAAAGCTAATGGAGTTAAAACCGCCTTAGTTTCAGCTAGTCCTCGCGTGATCATCGATGCGGTCCTCGAGAATATTGGCGAAGATCTTTTTCCTTTTTCAATTAGTGGCGATGATGTTCTAAATACTAAGCCAGATCCAGAGGGATACATAAAAGCAGCTGCAATTTCCCAGAGTAAAATAGAGAATTGTCTTGTGTTCGAGGACTCACTTCCTGGGATGAAAGCTGCAATCGATTGTGGTGCCTGGTTGATTGCGGTTCCTCATATGGTTCAAATTCAGGAAAGTGCGCGAGTTAGAAGTATTAAATCTCTTACAGAGTTATCGTTTGAAAAACTCAAGTTATTGAAAGCTGACTTTTCCATAGCGATTTAGCTATTGTGTGCAGGACAAATCTTTTTAAAGAAACACCAATCACATAACCTCGTAGGGTTAGGTGGCCAATAATCTTTTTCAATTGAGATTGAGATCTCATTTGCAACACGCATGAGGGTTTTTTCCGTTGACTCTAGATCGGCCAACGTTGGGTTACTTTTTACAAGCTTTCCGTCACCAAGGTAAATCAGTTGTAACAACCGTGGGAGAACACCTTTATTCTTCCAGTATAGAAGTGCATACACCCGCAACTGGAAAAGTGCTTTCTCTTCCCAGCCCGGCTTTGGAGCCTTTCCTGATTTGTAGTCAACGATTCGAACTTCTCCGGTCTTTGCAACATCTAAGCGATCCACATATCCATGCAAGTAGATGGATTCTGTTAAGTCATTTTCTAGATGTATCTCTCTATGAGTGGCCTCGAATGACTTAGGATCTTCAACGGTGAAATATGTTTCAAGAAGCGAAGCTGCTCGATCTAGCCACTCTTTTTCGTTTGTAACAAGGTTACTCAATTCTGGTTTCGCCTCGATCTGCGCTTTCCATCGCGAAGGAAGAAGTTCTACTGCAGTTTGGGGGGTCCTGTTCACAGCAATCGATTCAAAAAGGTCATGCAGAACTGTGTGTACTAGCGTTCCCCTTTCGGCATCCAAAGAAGGAGGCTCGGGCAACTTATCAATCTTGCGGTAACGATATAAAAGTGGACAGTTTTGATACTCACTCACAGCGCTAGGGGACAGACGTAGCGGTTGATTAAAACTCATGTTGCGCAAGATACTCCTACCGAAGCGGTTTAATTCGCCTAAGATGCTCCCGTGTCTAATCTTGGTTTCTTTGCCGCAGGCGATCGGATTCAATTAACCGATCCAAAGGGAAAGTTGTACAGCTTCACTATTACTCCAGGAAAAGAGTGGCATACACATAAGGGCTGGATCACACACGATGATCTAATCGGTTTACCGGAAGGTTCAGTTGTCAGCACGACAGCCGGATTGTCTTTTTCTGCTTTCAAACCTTTACTGTCGGATTTTGTTTTAACAATGCCCCGCGGTGCAACGATTGTTTATCCAAAAGATGCGGCAATGATCATTGGGGTTGCAGATATTTACCCAGGTGCGCGAGTGCTAGAAGCAGGGGTTGGAAGTGGTGCCTTAACGATCTCGTTACTGCGCGCTGTTGGAGATAGTGGATCTGTTCATTCAGTCGAGCGTCGTGATGACTTCGCCAAAATTGCACAAACAAATGTCCAGGATTATTTCTCTGGAGAGGTCAAAAACTGGACGCTAGATGTTGGAGACTTGCAAGATAAAACTTTTGACGCGAAATACGATCGAGTTGTACTTGACATGCTCGCACCATGGGAATGCATCGATACTTCAGCGCAGGCTCTTCGACCAGGTGGTGTTTTTCTGGCATATGTCGCCACCACAACTCAGCTTTCCGCCACTGCAGAAGCCCTGAAAAATGACGGTCGATTTACTGAACCCGAAAGTTCTGAAACTTTGGTACGCGGTTGGCACCACGAAGGTCTTGCAGTCAGGCCTCAACAGAGAATGATTGGGCATACTGGTTTTCTGATTCAAAGTCGTCGTATGGCACCTGGTGTTCAAGTTTTGGCTAGGCGTCGACGTCCTGCTAAAGGTGCATACGGTGTCTCGGAAGATTGAACGATTAGTTAACTTAACAATCGCACTTCTGGCAACGAAGAGATTTATAACAAAGGCTGAGATTTTTAGAACAGTTGAAGGCTATGAGGGAACACCGGAAACAAAAGAGCGCATGTTTGAACGAGACAAGGACGACCTTAGGGCCTTGGGAATTGAAATCTCGGTCGGAAGTTTTGATCCCCTATTTCAAGACGAGGCCGGTTACAAAATAAACTCTGATACGTATCAGTTGAATCTAGGTTCACTTTCGCCTCTAGATCTTTCCTTACTTTCCTTAGCGGCGCAGTGTTGGCAAGGCGCGGCTCTTGATCAAGCGGCACATCGAGTGTTACGTAAACTTCGTTCAATAGGTATTCCGGCAGATGAGTTGGATCTTCCGGCGATTCATTCAAAGCTCTCCACTAGTGGTCATGACATCGAAATCATTAGTAGCGCTATCTCAGATCATTCGTTGTTAAGTTTTAACTACATCTCCAAGAATCTAGAAAATCATCGTCGTACGGTTATTCCATTTGCCTTAGCTACTCATCTGGGATTTTGGTACGTCGCTAGCGTGGATCAAGATAACCAAGAGGTTCGCATCTTCAGGTTAGATCGAATGATTGGTAACGTTGAGAAGGCTTCACCGCAAAAGGATTTCGAAGCACCCCAGGATTTTGATTTCCATAACTCTTTGAAAAATTTGCATTCAAACAAGTCTGCAGTTTTCGATGTTCAAAAGGGAAAAGGCCAACTCATACGAAACATCGCAACTTCATCGATAGATCTAGGGGAGTGGGATCGTTTGGAAGTTCCAATTGTTAACATGGAGAATTTGTGTTCACTTGCTTTGTGGCATGGACATGACGTTGTAGTGAGAGCACCTGAAGATCTTCTCGACATGATTAAAACCTCACTCCAAGAAATTTTGGTAGATCATGAATAAAAATTTATCAGCTCCTCTTTTAAGAACGGCGCGATTGTTAGACCTAGTTCCTTATCTGAACTCAAATCAGGGTATTTCTATCCAAGACTTGGCAAAGGATTTTGGTGTTTCAACTGCACAGATAAATTCTGACCTCACCACGCTATGGATGTGTGGCTTGCCAGGCTACACACCACTGGAGTTAATGGATTTAGAGTTTGAGTCCGGATATGTAACGATTCGAAATGCCCTAACCCTTTCTAAACCTCGAAATGTTTCTTTCGATGAGGGTTTGGCCTTGATGCTTGGCCTTGAACTTTTACAGCAACAGATACCTGTCGATCGGCGAGATTTGCTAGCAGAGATAGAAGTTCTAAAGGATCGATTCTCTGTGCAAATTGGAGTTCCTAGGGCCGTGACAATTTCGCACGCTATAAAGCCCGAGATAGTTTCTCCGCTGATAGAAGCAATTAATACCTCACAAGATGTTGAGATCTCCTACCACTCACTCTATTCTGATGAGATTTCCGATAGAAAAGTAACTCCTTTAGCGATCTATGAAGAAGATGGAAATAGTTATCTCCGTGCTTTCTGTAGAAATGCAGAGGCGTTAAGAGTATTTCGTATTGATCGTATTTTGACTTTATCAAAATCCTTGCGCGATCCCAATGGCTCAGTTGCACCTAAGGATTTCATAAGCGCAGACGATATTGGAAAAGACAAGATTTCTTACACGATCCGAATTAAGCGGCTGACACGCGATGTCATTGAAAGATTCGATTTAGCTCAGCTGCTTCAGGAGAATGCCAAGCCCGAAGAGATAACTGTCGAGTTGTCATCCTTCTCGGGAGAATGGATTCAACGTGCCGTATTAGCAACTGGATCGGATGTGGAGCTGCTTTCTCCTCCAGAATTACGCAAAGAAATTGCCGATCGTGCTCTAAACCTATTGGATCGCTACGCCCGAAAATAGCGCCTAGGAGAAGTTATCAACCTGGTGTAAACTCGTGGTAATTACAAACGACCACGGTTGGAGTTTTAAATGAATCTAGGCGCACGCGAAATTATCGTCCTACTTGTAGTGGTTTTGGTTCTCTTTGGTGCAAAACGCCTTCCAGATTCAGCACGTTCTCTCGGTCGCTCTATGCGTATCTTCAAGAGTGAGATGAAGGAAATGAAGGCTGACGACAAGCCAGTCAATGAAGAAGGAAATTCAGAGAAGTAAACCAATGGCGTCTACCAATGACGCGAGGATGCCGTTACTAGATCATTTACGGGAGTTTCGTAAAAGAATTGTACGCGCAGCTATAGCGATATTTCTTGCTTCGGGTGCAGGGTGGTATTTTTACAACACCATCATCACAACGCTTGCCGAGCCAGTTTGTGACTTAAAAACGGCACAACTTTCAGGATCAGAAAATTGTGGTGCGCTATACATCAGTGGCGTTTTGGGGCCATTGAATCTACAGATGAAAGTAGCGCTACTAACCGGTGTAATAATCTCAGCGCCGTTCTGGCTTTATCAATTATGGGCTTTCATTGCTCCGGCATTACATCGTAAGGAAAAGCGGAATAGTTTTCTTTTTATCTTGTCCGCCACACCTTTCTTTGCATTTGGTGCAACCCTGGGGTATTTGATCTTGCCTTTGGCAATAAAAGTTTTATTCGGCTTTACACCAGAGGCTCTGAACAACTTGGTTCGCTTTGATGACTACTTGGACTTTGTTCTTCGGATAATCCTCTTGTTTGGTCTGGCTTTTGAATTACCGGTCTTCCTTTTAACTTTCAACCTAATTGGTTTCTTAAGAGGAAAGACGATTCTTCGACCTTGGCGAATCTGGATATTTGGTATTTTTCTCTTTTCCGCTGCATTTACCCCCACTGCCGATCCATTTACGATGCTTCTACTTGCCATACCGATCATGGTTTTGTACTTCATGGCTGGTTTTATTGCTGTGTTAGTGGATAGGGCCCGCGATAAAAGAGTCGATAAAACCGAAGTAGGAAGTTCGTCAATCGAATCTCCGACTTCTATCTCAGATTAAAAGATAGGCTCGTGCCATGTGGGCCCTGGTGATTAATCCTGTTTCGGGTCAGGGTAAAGGGGCAGTAGTTGGAACCTACGTTGCTGGCTATCTCAAGAATGCATCTGTGCCGTATGCAATCGTCACTGGAAAATCATCGATAGCGCTAAGTGATCATTTAGAAACTTTCCTGAAGGCTAATCCAAGATGTCAGGGGGTTATTGCGGTCGGAGGAGACGGGCTGCTTCATATAGTTTTGCAAAAGGTTATTCCAGCTCATGTTCCGATCGCGGTTATTCCTGCAGGTACAGGTAATGACTTTGTCAGGTCACTGGGATGGGACCTTACCGATGTTGATACCCAACTTAACCATGTGCTTAATAATGATCCAACTCCAATGGATCTAGGTTTGGTTGATGGAGAATGGTTTGCAAGTGTTCTTTCCACAGGTTTTGATGCGATAGTCAACGAACGAGCCAATCGACTTAGTTGGCCAAAAGGTCCTATGAAATACAACGTGAGTATCGCCATTGAACTTCCAAGGTTTAAACCAAAAGATTACGAAATTCAATTAGATGATCGGACTATATCTACGCAAGCCATGTTGATAGCCGTAGGTAATGGGCGTTCATATGGTGGCGGAATGCTCGTTTGTCCCAATGCTAATATGAGCGATGGGCTTTTTGATGTGATGGTCCTACATCCTGTTTCAAAAATTGAATTCATCAAAACTTTTCCTTCTGTCTTTATTGGGGCGCATGTCGATCATCCTTCAGTGGAGATCGTACGAAGCAAGAAAGTCCGCATTGATTCAAAGGCCGTGGCTTACAGTGACGGAGAACGAATTGGACAACTGCCCGTAAATGCCGAATGTATTCCTGGTGCGATGCTTGGATGGAGACCATGACCACGCCGGCAGCCTCATATGCGGCGGCTAAAAAACGAGGAATGCATCCTGTTACTACCGCTTTCGTCCAAACTTTTGATTTTGAGTTTGATCCATTCCAAATTTCCGCTTGTCACGCGGTTGAAGATGGAAAAGGTGTGCTGGTCGCAGCGCCAACGGGTGCTGGAAAAACAGTTGTGGGGGAGTTCGCTGCGTATTTTGCACTTCAAGCTGGAAAGAAATGTTTTTACACAACTCCGATAAAGGCACTTTCTAACCAAAAATATGCTGAGTTTGCAGAGAAATTTGGTGAGGATCGAGTTGGTTTGTTAACTGGAGACACGAGTATCAACTCCGAGGCAGATATTCTTGTGATGACCACAGAGGTCCTTAGAAACATGCTGTATGCGGGATCAAATACCCTTACAAATTTAGGTGCCGTTGTCATGGATGAAGTTCATTATCTGGCAGATAAATTTCGTGGAGCCGTCTGGGAAGAGGTATTGATCCATCTAATGGAAAGCGTGCAAGTTATTTCACTTTCTGCAACAGTTTCAAACGCTGAAGAATTTGGCGAATGGCTGGGAGAGATTCGCGGCGAAACCGAGGTCATTGTCAGTGAAATTCGACCGATACCTCTTTTCCAGCATGTGTTGATCGGGAATCGCCTTTTAGATCTTTTTGAGAAACCAGGTCATGTTAATCCTGAAATCCTGAAACGAGAAAGGGAGGCGATAAGACGAACCTCATTAGGTCGTAACCGCAGATCGCGCTTTGATGATTCGAGTGATCGTCTTTCACGATCTGACATTATTGAAAAACTTCAGGGAGAGAGTCTGCTGCCTGCGATAACTTTTATTTTTTCTCGAATTGGATGTGATGCCGCAGTTAAGCAATGTTTACATGCTGGCCTTCGCTTAACTTCACCTCAAGAGCGAGAGGAAATTCGGGCTACGGCCCTGCGCTACACACAGAACATTGCAGAAGAAGATTTAGAAGTCCTCGGTTTTTCTGAGTGGCTTACCGCTTTGGAACGTGGCATCGCTGCCCACCATGCTGGATTGCTTCCAAGTTTTAAGGGCGCAGTTGAGGATCTTTTTCAACGAGGGTTAGTAAAAGCAGTTTTTGCAACAGAGACTTTAGCGTTAGGTATCAACATGCCAGCCAGAACTGTGGTCCTAGAAAAACTTGTAAAGTTTAATGGTGAAGCTCATGTTCCCATTACTCCAGGTGAATACACACAATTAACAGGTCGTGCAGGTCGCCGTGGAATCGATATCGAGGGAAACGCAGTCATTCAATGGTCACCAACTGTCGACTCTGCAGCGGCCGCAGGTTTGGCATCCACACGTACATATCCTTTGCGTTCATCATTTTCGCCTTCTTACAACATGTCAATTAACTTGATTGCACAGTTTGGTAGAGAGAGGGCCCGTAGGTCCCTGGAATCATCCTTTGCCCAGTTTCAAGCCGATAGAGCCGTTGTTGGACTTACTCGACAGATTCGAAAAAATGAAGCATCTATTCAAGAGTTAATGAAGGATGCAACGTGTCATATGGGTGATTTTGCCGAGTATGCACGGATTCGCAGATCGATAAAAGAAGTCGAAGTTTTGTTAAGCAGGCGTGATCAGCGTAAGACCTTCGACAACAGACAACGAGGCCATCTTGAGGGGGAATTGTCTGAACTTCGAAAAAACATGAAGAGCCATCCTTGTCACGGTTGCGCCGAACGTGAAGATCATTCTCGTTTGGCAGAACGAGCAGGACGATTAACTAGAGAAAATGACGGATTGACATCTAGAGTAGAAAATAGAACGCACGTCATTGCCAAGACATTTGATCAGATCTGCCAGGTGCTTGATCACCTGGATTACATCCATGGAGAAAAGCCTTCTGCACAAGGGAAAATTCTGACAAAAATCTATGCCGAATCAGATCTTCTACTTACCGAATCTATTCGAAGAGGCTTGCTAGATGATTTGAATAGTGCTGAACTTCTATCAGTTGCTTCTTGCATGATCTTTGAGTCAAGATCGGCAGAAAATATTGCGCCAAAAATGCCAAGTGCGAAAGTCACATCTACGATCACAGAAGTAATCGCTCTCTGGGCAGAACTTGAAAAAATCGAAAGTGATTTTGGGGTCAAAACTCAGCGTGAACCAGATGCAGGATTTGTATTCGTTTCCTATCGTTGGGCTATGGGAAACTCTTTAAGCAATGTTCTTAAAGGTAGCGACATGTCTGTTGGAGATTTTGTTAGGTCCACAAAACAGCTTATAGATCTTCTCAATCAAATTGCTGGTGCAAGTGAGAGTTTGCGACCTGCTTGCAAAGAAGCTGTAAAAAAAATCGATCGTGGTGTTGTTGCATATCTAATGGGGGACATATGACTCTGATGCTTTTGGATAGTGCTTCACTTTGGTATCGCGCCTATTACGGAATGCCCGACACCATGATTTCACCTGAGGGCATACCGGTGAATGCAGTGCGCGGTTATATCGATATGATCGCTCGATTAGTTCAAGCATATAAACCAAACCGATTGGTTGCCTGCCTTGATGGCGATTGGCGTCCAAGTTGGCGAGTTGACATATTTCCGGAGTACAAAGCTAACCGTATTGAAGAAGACGGTGATGAAGAAGAGGAGCCCGAAACATTAACTCCGCAAATTCCAATTCTCTTAGATCTGCTTGATCTTTTTGGAATTCCGGTTGTTGGAGTCGATGACTATGAAGCCGATGATGTCATGGCTACCTATGCACATATAGAAAAGGGTCCTATTCGAATAGTCACGGGAGATCGAGATCTTTTTCAAGTTGTAGACGATAAGAAAGATGTAAAAGTCGTTTACCTTGCTAAGGGTTTATCACAACATGACTTGGTCGATATTAAATACGTTGCGGATAAATACTCTATTCCGGGGGATAGATACGATCTTTTCGCAATGTTTCGCGGAGATCCTTCAGATGGACTGCCCGGAGTAAAAGGAATCGGTGAGAAGGGAGCAGCAATTATTGCTAACTCCTTTGCTACCGTTGAAGAGGCCTTAGAGGGAGCGAAAAATGCCCACGAGAATCTTGCGCCCGCGTTGGCTAAAAAAATAATTGCTGGGGCTGACTATCTAAAGATGGCGCCAACTTTAGTTCGTGTTGCTAGGGATGCACCTTTGCCGAAGGTAGATCTAACACTTCCAAAGGCGCCAGCTGATCTTTCATCAATCTATCAATTTAAGGAGCGTTATGCCTTGGGGGCTAGCGTCGATCGTTTGATCAGTGCATTAGGTTGGTAGGGGTTCTACTTTCGGCTCTCTCCGGACTTCTTTTATCACTTGCTTATGAACCAGTGGGGAAGTGGTGGATAGCACCATTAGCAATAGGTTTGCATATGTATTCAATGCACCTTACTAAAGGCAAGTTAATCTCGGCGTTTGTATTCGCACTCGTATTTAATGCGATTGTTCTACATTGGAGCAGTACATTTGTGGGCTCATTGCCTTGGTTAATTCTTTCCATTGGATTAGCGGTTTTCTACATACCTTTAGCGTTGGTGTCACGCTGGGGTATCTCGATTTATCCGATAGTTTTCATAATAATGGAAGAGTTCAGAAATCATTTTCCATTCGGGGGATTTGGTTGGACAAGACTGGCTTACACCCAGGCCGATGCGCCTTATGCACGGATTGCTGCCATCGGGGGATCCATTGCATTATCCAGTTTCGTATTGTTGATAGCGCTGTTTCTTTTTATACTCTATCAAAAGCGGTTCACCCTTCTACCAATAGCACCAGTAGTATTTTTACTAGTTCCGTTTCAGTTACAGATTCCTGGCACAACTGAAGTCCTAATGATTCAGGGAAATGTTCCAAAATTTGGTTTGGATTTCAACTCTAGAGCTAAAGCAGTATTTAATAATCACCTGAATCTGACGAATGATGAATTATCCAAAAACTCAAATGTCGATTTTATTTTGTGGCCAGAGAATTCAGTTGACGTTGATCCATTTATCTATCCAGATATTTCAAATGCCCTTAATAAAATAGATAAGCCTTTGATTATTGGCGCAGTTCTAGTTAAGGGCGAAAAACTGCAAAATACCTCGATACTTTGGGATGAGACGGAACCAAAGATCTACATCAAACAACATTTAACTCCATTTGGTGAATATATCCCGATACGTTCCATCGCGAAATTAGTTTCACCTTTGGTAGATCGCGTGAAGGATTTCGAGCCTGGAGACGGCGCTAATAGCGTCTTTACAATTAAGGAAGCAAAGATCGCTCCCATTATTTGCTTTGAACTCCTCGATGATTCAATACTGCACCATGCTGCAAAAAATTCGAATCTTTTAGCGGTTCAAACCAATAGTGCAACCTTTGGAATGTCGGCTGAAAGCGCACAACAGTTGGCCATGACTAGAGTTCGTGCAATAGAACATGGCAGAAACATTATTTCCGTCTCTACCACCGGATACTCAGCTGTAATTGATCGAAATGGTAAAGTTTTTCAACAAACATCAATGGGAACCGCAGAAAGCATTCGCGCCAAAGTTGAACTCTTAGATGGACAGACGCCCAGAGATAAACTAGGTAGTTGGGCAATGTTTATAACCATAGGCATTTTGATCTTGATAGCCCGCCGAGCGTATAGATAATGCCGATAAGTTACATTATGTAAAGTTATGCGAATTCGGAGATTGGTAGACAGGAACAGACCAGATTTCGGTCCCCATAAGCTCCATCTATACGCCCCACTGCCGGCCAATACTTACCCTTTAGGCCAATAATTTCACCAGCGATTAAACCATCCCTTTTTTCAGGCAATGCACCGAATTCACGGGTATATGAACGGTTCCAATCGTTAGAGATAACCGCTTCAACTGTGTGTGGAGCATGTCTTAAAGCTGACTCTTCTACGCTGACCAATCCGTCGATAATCTCCTGGATCTCTCCATGAATACAAACCATTGCAGATATAAATCTGTCAATCTCTGAAAGATCTTCACTTTCTGTAGGTTCAATCATCAGTGTGCCCGGTACAGGAAAACTCATTGTAGGAGCATGGAAACCATAATCCATCAACCTTTTTGCAACATCATCGACGGTGACACCACTTAACTTCGTTATCTCACGAAGATCCAAGATACATTCATGTGCAACTCGACCCTTCTCCCCCGTATATAGAACAGGAAAATATGGATCCAGTTTTGTTGCCATGTAGTTTGCAGACAAAATTGCTATCGATGTTGCACGCGTTAAACCTTCTGCCCCCATCATTCGAATATATGCCCACGAAATTGGCAAAATGTTTGCTGATCCAAATGGCGCACCGCTAATTGGACCAGGGCCAGTTTTAGGACCTGCTGTTTGATCCATCGGGTGATTTGGCAAGAAAGGAGCAAGATGAGCTTTGGAAATTACGGGGCCAACACCTGGTCCTCCACCGCCGTGAGGGATACAGAATGTTTTATGAAGGTTTAGGTGTGAAACATCGGCGCCAAATTTGCCAGGTTGTGAAAGCCCAACCAGCGCATTTAAGTTCGCCCCATCAACGTAGACTTGTCCCCCAGCGTTGTGCACCAATTCACAAATCTGGGTAATTGCAGATTCGAAAACGCCATGTGTTGATGGGTACGTAACCATAATTGCCGCAAGATTGTTGGAATGCTCTGCAATCTTGTCCTTAATATCTTCAAGACTTACGTTTCCAGATTCATCACACTCAACAACAACAACTTTCATTCCTGCCATAACGGCACTTGCTGCATTGGTTCCATGGGCGCTAGATGGAATCAAACAAATCGTTCTCTGATTGTCACCTCTTGAATCGTGGTAATTTCTTATAGCCAGTAGTCCCGCAAACTCTCCCTGGCTTCCGGCATTTGGTTGCAAACTCACTGCGTCATATCCGGTAATCGCGATCAGCCATGATGATAGTTCTGCGATTAGCTGCCGATATCCAGCGCTCTGCTCAATAGGAGAAAATGGATGAATTGATGAGAACTCAGGCCAAGTTACCGCCTCCATCTCAGTTGTTGCATTCAACTTCATCGTACAACTACCTAAAGGAATCATCGTGCGATCTAGCGCAAGATCTCGATCAGAAAGTGTTCTAATGTAGCGCAACATGGATGTTTCGGAACGATGAGTGTTAAAGACTGGATGCTGCAAAAACGTTGAAGTTCGCAACAACTCTTTAGGCAACACAGTTTGATTGACGACGATCATTTGCGTTTTAAATATCTGCGACAGGGCTTGCAGAACCTGATCGTTAGTTGTTTCATCAAGAGAGATTCCAACATGATGCTCATCTATTGCGCGTAAGTTGATTCTCAATTTTCGACTATCAGAATGTATCGCTGATGCATCGGGTACTTTCACGATAATGGTGTCAAAAAAATCGATTGTTTGAACTTCAAAACCAGCTGATGTCAGAGCTGCGACTAACGCTGCAGTCTGAGCATTGATTTTATTTGCAATTGCTTTAAGACCCGAAGGACCATGCCACATCGCATAGAACGCGCTCATAACTGCGAGCAAAACCTGCGCGGTACAAATGTTGCTTGTCGCTTTGTCGCGACGAATATGTTGTTCTCGAGTTTGCAGTGCTAGTCGAAAAGCTGGATTGCCATGTGCGTCCAAACTCTGCCCAACTAATCTGCCAGGTAAGGAGCGTTCCAAACCGGATCGAACACTGAGAAAACCTGCATGAGGCCCACCAAAACCCATAGGAACACCGAATCGTTGCGCTGAGCCCACTGCAATATCTGCTCCCCACTCCCCTGGAGCTTTAAGTACAGTTAAAGATAGAAGATCTACTGCGGCAATGAGTAACGCGTCTTTCTCATGAGCCCATTTAGCGATCTGCGAGTAGTTTCGAATCTCTCCAGATGAATCTGGATATTGCACTAGTACCCCAAAGACATTTTCATTCGACAACTGTGAAAGAGAATTAGGATCAGAGAAATCAACCACTTGTACAGTAATCCCTAACGGCTTAGCTCGTGTTGAAACCACTGCAAGGGTTTGTTGATGGACTTTCTGGTCCACCAAGAAAACTGAATCATCGCTTCCCTTAAAGACTCTTCTAGCTAACGTCATCGCTTCAGCAGCAGCTGTAGATTCATCTAGCATCGATGCATTTGCAGTTTGCAAAGCAGTGAGTTCACATACAACTGTTTGAAATGCGAACAATGCTTCTAAGCGTCCTTGTGAAATTTCCGGCTGATACGGCGTGTAGGCCGTATACCAAGCTGGATTCTCTAAAACATTCCTCAGCACGACTGGCGGAGTAATAGTTGAGTAATAGCCGCATCCGATCAAAGATGTGAAAACACTGTTTTTATCTGCAAGATCATGAAGGGCTGCGATCGCTTCGATCTCTGTGAGAGGTTGTGGCAGAACATTTTCAAGCTTTTCGGTGATGGCTATATTCTGAGGCACAACCTCTGCAATAAAATCTTTGAGGCTGGAGTAACCAAGCTCCATGAGCATTGTTGACGCTTGAACCTCGTTGGGCCCTATGTGCCGATTTTCAAAAGACTCATGGGAGCCCACAACATCACCTCGCCCAAAATCAAAAGCCCCAGGTCGGGCTATGGGCGCAAGAGTATTATCCCTTACGCGCCTTTGCTCTTTCGACGCAATGAAAGTTCGTCGTTATTCTCACCACTTACAAACTGACCAGCCACTTCACCTTGCAGAACCGACAGTGAACCTTCGACTTCGTGCCAAACTTTACCAACTGCTATGCCAAAAACTCCCTGACCACCTTGTAATAAATCGATAATCTCATCCGAGTTAGTGCATTCATAGATTGAAGCTCCATCACTCATCAACGTGATTCTTTCTAGCTCAACTACCCCACTGTTGCGCAAGTGATCAACCGCTGTACGAATGTTTTGTAGCGAGACTCCTGCATCCAATAACCGCTTAACAATCTTTAAAACTAAAATGTCTCTGAAGCCATACAGTCGCTGTGTTCCAGATCCACTGGCGGTTCTAATGCTTGGTTCGACCAAACCCGTTCTCGCCCAATAATCTAACTGCCGATATGAAATACCTGCAGCAGAGCATGCTGTCGCGCCTCTGTAGCCGATCTCTAAATCCTGTGGGGACACGGGAATTCTCGATTCTCTTGGGGAATGGTTAAAGGTACGGGCTACACATCTTGGATACAAGAACCGACACGATCGAACCCTCTAGTTGAGGTTTAGTCTTTAGCAAGCCTCAATGAACGGCCTTTAGCTGATGAAGTCCTCGGGGTTAATCTGGTCTAGGAACTCTCTGAATTTCTCGACCTCTTGATTTGTTCCATCCCCCGCCGGCATCTCTATCCCGGCCTTATTGAGCAACTCTGCAGTGGCCAGAATATTGCTGTGGGTTCTAATTGCTAAGGCGATGGCATCTGAAGGTCTGGCATCAAGGGTTAATGCTTGCGATGACTGGTCTCGGATAAGCAAGGTGGCGAAAAAAACACCATCCACAAGATCGGTTACATGAACTGCAGTGAGTGTTGCCTCTAAAAGATCCAGAGTGTTGCTCAATAAATCATGAGTCAAGGGTCTAGCCGGTTCTAAGCCTTGTTGAGCAAAAGCGATCGCCGTTGCTTCTCCAGTTCCGACCCAAATGGGAAGAAATCTTGAACCGTTAATTTCTTTGAGAAGGACGATGGGCTGATTTGAGGGCATCTCTACACGAACCCCTACAACTTCCATGGGTATCAGCATTGTGGAAGTTCTAACGAACTCTGTTGAGGCCACCACGAACAAGAGCCGCGTGAAGTCTGATCGACAATGACGCGATCTCTTTTTGCACCTCTTGGGCGCGAGCTTTGGAATCAGAATTTTTCTGTCGAGTCAACGGAGTAATTACCTGCTCAATCAAACCTATCTCTCGATCTGCCGCAGATTTAAAGGATCGAAGATGTCTTGGTTCAATCCCAAATCCACCCATCTCAGTTACTGCTTTCGCGACGGCCAATGCATCCCCGTCGTAATGACGACCACGAGGAGCAATAAGCCCGTAACCTTCTAGCTCGACTAATTGTTCTTCCGTCAGGCCGCTATTTTTTAGCAGTTCGTCTCGAGACAAACGCATCTCGCTGACTTCCCCAAAGGTGCTTGGAGCCATTTCACCATCGATGGTGGCAATGTTAATTGTTGGGCGAGGTGTAGCAACTGCTCCAACCTGAGCCGGCTGCAGGCCGCGATCTATCGCATCGAGATTGTCCTTAATGACCTTTAAAGGAAGATACTGGTCTCGTTGTGCGAGCAAGACATAACGAAGACGGTCTAGATCAGAGGTCGTGAATTTTCGATATCCAGATGGCGTTCTTTGCGGCTCTATTAATCCTTCGGATTCGAGAAAGCGAATCTTTGAAATCGTAATATCGGAGAAGTCACCCCGCAATCGGTTGAGAACTTCACCTATGCTCAAGTAAGCCCGTGCTGGAACTGCCATGTCTACTCCCCTAGAAATCGATCAATTTGTTAAAACAAATTCCTTAATCCTTGATAACTGCCTTCTTACTTACTTCCAATAAACAATAAATGAAACTTACCAATTTGAAACTCATCTCCCGAAAACATTGTGCGCTCTGTAATTGGCGCATTTTCAAAATATGTGCCGTTGAGTGAACCCTGATCGGTTAAAACGTAACCATCATCAACTTTTGTGATCCTCGCGTGCAGACGTGACACCGTAATGTCATCTAAAAATATGTCACTTTCTGTCGATCTTCCAATGGTTACGCCTTCTGATGAAATAAGAAAGCGTGATCCCTTGTTTGGTCCACGAGCAATAATGATCATTGATTTTTCAGATTTGGAAGCCTGTATAGCTGCGATGACCTCGCGATCCTCGACCGGTAGCCCGGCAATGATTTCATCGAGTTTGTTAGATGGGGAATTACTAACCTCTCGAAGATTTAGATGCAGGGTCGTGGTGAGTTCGTTCTTTGGCGCCTCAGCAACCATGCCACCACCTCCTGACCGTCAACCTAAGGGTGACAGTAGAGGGCTAAAATCCTTTGGTCAAGCCGTGATTTCTGCATACTCGAGAGAGGTTAGAAGGTCATCTGGTTGACCATTTACTTCTATCTTTGCCAGCCAACCTTGCCCATAAGGATCTGAGTTTATTGTCTCTGGTGAATCAGATAGCGACAGGTTGATCTCAACAACTACTCCAGTAACTGGTGCATAAATATCTGAAACACTTTTCGTTGACTCAACTTCGCCGCACACTTGTCCAGCCGTAACTTGATCCCCCACCTTTGGAAGTTGAACATAAACGATGTCGCCCAGGGCAGCCTGGGCATAGTCGGTGATTCCCATGGTGCAGATTGATGAGTCGATACTGACCCACTCATGTTCCTTTGTATAAGAAACATTACTCGGAATCGAAGACATATTTATCCCCTAGCTGCAAAAGAGCCTGACGCGCATAACCAATACCTGTCGAAATGTAGAGCGCAAATCCCCATATTGCAAAACTCCATCCAGTAACAAAAGCTATGTCTCCCCACCCGCCATTAGATTGTGCAAGAAGCAGAAGAGGGAATGCATACATCAAATTAAAAGTTGCTGCTTTACCCAAGTATGTGACAGTGAAAGCCGGGATTGACCTTCGTGCCATCAAAATTGTTAGAAAACCGAGAACCAGATCGCGAGCAATCAAAATAAGAATCATCCATAGCGGTAAGATCTCACGAACAAGAAAAACGATAAGTATGGCAAATATGTAAAGTCGGTCAATTGCAGGATCGGCTAACTCGCCAAATCGTGAAGTTTGATTCCAGGCTCTGGCGAGTTTTCCATCAAAGTAATCTGTAGCTCCCCCAATTACCAAAACGACTATCGCCCAACCATCTGCTTCAAGATTTAATGCAAGATGTATAAAAACTGGGATGCCTAGAAATCGTAAAAAAGTTAGAGCATTAGGAACAGTAATCAGAGTGCTCACTGGTTGTCTCTTTCTTTTACTCTAATCGCTACTTGCACCGGAGTTCCAGGGAACTTAAACTCCTCACGTAAACGTCTTTCTATGAAGCGACGATAGGAAGCCTCGATCCATCCACTAGAAAAAACAACAAATTTTGGTGGAGCGATGCCCGCTTGCGTTGCGTAATAAACTTTGGGTTGCTTGCCCCCTCTAACCGGTGGCGGGGTAGCCCCAATGAGCGCGCCCAAGAATGAATTCAATTTCGCCGTAGGTACGCGTCGCTCCCAACTATCGAGTGCAGTGCGTAATGCCGGTGCCAAGCGATCTCTATGCCAACCAGTTTTCGCGGCAATGTTAACTCTTTGAGCCCACTCAACCTGATCTAAGTGGCGATCGATCTCCCTATCTAGTGCGATGCGCCGATCCTCATCCACTAGATCCCATTTGTTCATAACAATCACCATGGCTTTTCCAGCTTCTTCCACCATTGTGATGACTCGAAGATCTTGTTCGGTAATTGGCTCTGATGCGTCTAAAACAACGACTGCTACTTCACAACGTTCAAGTGCTGTAGTTGTTCGAAGTGAAGCATAATAATCTGTCCCCGAATCTTGATTCGCTCTCTTCTTTAATCCTGCTGTGTCGATAAATCTCCAAACCGATCCTCCAAACTCTAGAAGTGAATCGACTGGATCGCGCGTTGTTCCTGCTGCATCATCGACTATCGAAAGAGACTCCCCTGCAATTGCATTAAACAAGGAAGACTTCCCGACGTTTGGTCTACCAATCAATGCAACTTTTCGATATCCATCCTGATTTTGAGCTCTACCAACTTCAGGTAAAACTGCAACGATATGGTCGAGTAAATCTCCACTGCCTCGACCGTGGAGTGCGGAAACAAATCTCGGCTCCCCTAAACCTAAACTCCACAAACCGTGCGCCTCTGCCTCTTCTCGTTCGCCGTCGACTTTATTTCCAATGAGAATGGTTGGCTTCTTAGCCTTGCGAAGATGTTGAACTAAAATGTCATCCTCATCTAAAGCACCAACCTGTGCATCAACGACGAAAGCTAAAACATCAGCATCGGCCATTGCTAATTCTGAACCGGCACTTACTTGAACGGATATTCCATCGGGCTTTGCTTCCCAACCACCTGTATCCATAATAATGAAGCGTCTTCCACCCCACTCGCATTCGTACTTAACACGATCACGAGTTACACCTGGAACATCTTCAACTATCGCTTCTCGTCGGCCTAAGAATCTATTGATTAGTGTGGACTTTCCTACGTTAGGTCGGCCTAGAATCGCAACTATTGGTAGGCCGAGAAGATTCCTTTGTTTGAGCAGTTCCCAAATACGATCTATCGTCTCCTCTAAATCTAAATTTGTGGAATCAATCTCCACCGCATCATTTGCCATTGCCAAAGGAGAGTGAACACGAGTGGAATCGATGGAATCTCTTGAGCCTAGAGATGCCTTGATATCAACTGATTTATCCTCAACTTCATCCTCGCGGCGCTTGGCTCTTGCATCTAAATCTGCCGTTAAGAATATTTTTAGTCCTGCATCTGGTGCTACAACAGTTCCAATATCTCTGCCCTCTACAACCACGCCGCGCTCACTGGCATCAATGATTTGATGTTGCATTGCTAGGAGGGTTTTTCGAATCTCGGGCATAGCACTAATTCGTGACACATTTTCAGTAACAGAGTGCCCTCGTATTGAGTGAGTGATCTGAACATCACCAGCGTAAACATTTGCAGAAACAGGATCTGCTTCAAAGCGAATGGGATGATCTTTCAATAACTGTAGAATCGAAAACGCTTCTTCGCAGTTATTTTCTAAAGCTAGCCAAGTTACAGCGCGATAGAGTGCACCAGTATCTAAATAGTTCCAACCGGCACGTTGAGCTATAGCCTTAGCAGCAGTGGATTTTCCTGCACCGCTTGGACCATCTATTGCTACAACTATGCCCATGTGAAGAGCCTACTTCTAATTGCGAATTGGATGAACGTTCCAACCAATTGAGCCAAGATGATCGGATAGTTTGCGGGCATCTGGGGCCGAAAGAGCCAGTGTTATAAGTGCGCTTAATTGGCCAGGTGAGTGTTCAATAATCAAATCTTCAACATTGACACCCAGAGATGAACACTCGTTAAAAATTGCTGCAAGCTGACCCGGCTTATCGTCAATTACTATGGGAAGGTGACTGTATTCCCTCGCTTTACCACCATGCTTGCCTGGTATTAACTCTCGTCCTTTGCGGCCCTGCAACAAGATTTTTTCAATTTGAGAAGGATCTTCAAGGTTATCAATCAATATCTTTAAATCTATCTGTAGATCCTTGAGCAAGACTGCCAGGACATTTCGGTTTGAATAAATGATCTCTTTCCACAGCTGTTCGTCCGAAGCTGCAATTCTTGTTGTGTCCCGCAATCCCTGACCTGATAGCTCCATCCATTCAGGATTAGTTCCGATGAGTTGCTTTGCCAGAAGTGACGAAACTATTTGAGGCAGGTGCGAAATCTTTGCCACCGCGGAGTCGTGATCAGAGGCTGAAAAAACCACTGGAGATGCCCCTAATAGAGAAATCAAATCTTTGACCATTTCTGTACTTTCTGATTCTGTCGACTTTGTCGGTGTAACCACCCAACTTCGTCCGATAAATAGATCTGCCCTAGCCGAACTCGCTCCCCCAATTTCGCGTCCCGCCATGGGATGGCTCGGCACAAATCTCAAGGCCATACCGGAAATAGCTTCAACCTTTACCAAAACTTCAGTCTTAACGCTACCAACATCCATAAACGTCGACTGAGGGTTTAAATCAAATTCACCTTGCAAAACCATTTCAAGCTGCCTCGTTGGCAATGCAAGAATAACTACCTCAGGTGATTTGATTGCTTTTGAACCAATCAAATCGGAGGCTAAGGACTGGGTTTTAGGATCTGAATCAACCATTTCCACGTGAATTCCATGTTGAACTAAGCCCAAACCGATAGAGGTTCCTATCAGCCCGGAACCAACTATTCGGACCTGAGAAACACTCTTTTTCGGCTGGCTTTTTAGCCCCTCGGAGCCTGCAATCCCGCTCACTGAGCTATATCGCGACGAAGTGCAGCCGCTCCGCGAAGATATGCGTGCGTAATTTTTTCACGTGGGAGCTCAGTTTCAACGAGCAAAAGCGCCCTCACTGTGCGATCCAACGCATTTGGTACCGGGACCTCGACCGAACCAAGTAAAGGGACGTTAGCAAAACCCATCTCGCGACAGGTTGCCGCAGGGAAAGCAGCCGTTAGATCGGCCGTAGAGGTAAAGAAAACCGAAATCACATCATCTGGAGATATGGAGTTAGATGCCAAAATCGAGCTAATCAACTCCTGAACACCAGAGGCTATTTCCGCAGAGGTATTTGCCTCCACTTGGATTGCCCCTCGAATCGCACGCGTTGCCATGGGATAAGGATACCCGCCTTGTCTCAATCCGGCGGGATGTTAGAAAACCTAGAGGCAATTAAACCATTTGTCGATATACCTGTTTTACGATTTTTACTTGATCAGTCGCAGGTTCCCAATTTACTCACTCCTAAAGTCTTAATTATCGATAAAACCATATTTTTGGAAATTTCGGTGTTCAATTTGAACCCCAAATATAGATATATCCACATAATCTCCAACAAATATAGATTTATCGTTTAAACGGTATGAGCAATATTTATTAATAAAACCTAAACAAGTTAAAGATTTAAAGCTTTTTGTAGATTTAGCAATTCTGTATTGTTGAGATCTCGCCAGCGGCCTTCGGGTGTATCCCCCAAAGATATTGGACCAAATTTTGTTCGGACCAACCGAAGAACGTCCACGCCGACCGCCTCCATCAAACGTCTAATGATGTGATACCGACCCTCATGTATCGAGACCTCGATCCACCGAGGCGAAATCTGCCTATAGCTCAAGACTCGGCCCATGCCATCTTCCAGTTCAACCCCCTTGAGAAGCACCTTATCAATGCCCTGAGGTAGGACTCCATCGAATTCGATGATGTAGGTTTTTTCAAGTCCAAAGGAAGGATGGGTAGCCCGGAAGGTCAAATCACCATCATTTGTGAGCAGGATTAGTCCTTCTGAATCCTTGTCCAGGCGACCAACGTGAAAAAGGCGCTCTTTGCGAAGATCGATAAAGTCATCTAAAGAGGGGCGGCCTTCTGGATCAAACATGGTTGACAAAACGCCCTTTGGTTTATGAAGTACTAAATAACTCTTAGACAAAATTGGCTTAATTGTCTCACCATCAACCATCACCTCAGATATGGTCGGATCGAACTTACTTCCCATCTCACGGATAACGACGCCGTCGACACTTACTCGGCCTGATTCGATCAGTTCATCTGCCCCGCGCCTGCTAGTAACACCGGCATCGGCAATTATTTTGTTGAGCCTCATTTGGGCCATGGCTATCCTCCCGACAGTCAGGAGGCTAGGTTAGCCCAAGGGTTAGTCGGTTAGCGAATCGAGTATTTCGTCAAGGCCTTCTAGATCTGGAAGGTAAGGCGCCAGGGCGGGCAAATCTTCCAGAGAGTTTAAGCCTAAGCGCTCTAGAAAGTAGCTAGTCGTTTTGTACAAAATGGCACCTGTTTCGTGCTCGAGGCCCGATTCTTCCACTAAGCCTCGCGTAACTAAGGTCTTCATTACGGCTTCCACATTCACGCCTCGAATGGCCGACACGCGTGCCCTGGAGACTGGCTGTCGATAAGCGATTACAGCCAGGGTTTCAAGTGCGGCCTGGGTTAGCCGTGATTGCTGACCGTCTAAGACGAACTTTTCTACCACGGCTGAATAGTTGGGATTGCTATAAAAGCGCCATCCCCCGTTGATCTTGCGTAGAGAGAAACCACGATCTTCATAACTTGTCTCGAGAACGGCTAAAGCAGCCTCTACAACTTCAACGGGTTGTTCAAGAACTTGAGCCAGTACTACCTCACTAAGCGGCTCATCGACGACCATTAGGATCGCCTCGATAGAACGCTCGACTTCTACATTAGACATTATCGCCGCTTTCTGTCGAATCTTGCATATTCAGAACGACCGGAACGTCGAACTCATCGGTAATTTCAACTTCACCTTCCAGGCTTCCAGTCCAGCTTATTTGAAGCTCTCCCAGCGCTATTACCTGCTCAAAGCGCAAAACTCCCTGACGATAGAGGTCCAACAAAGCCAAAAATCGAGCTACAACTACAAGGGTATTGTCCGCATCAGAGATTAGGTGCCTAAAACTTACTGTTTTCCCGGCTCGTAGAGCTTGAATCACGGTCTTTGACTCTTCAGCAACACTGACCATGGCCGAATGAAGATGTTCGAGCGCAACAACAGGCGTGGTTTTGGGTGTTAGCACGCGCTCGGCGATGGCCGCAAAACGGGCCGCCCCTACCCCAATCAGCACCTCAGGCAACAGGGCCGAAAGAGCCGGATCTAGAGCCACAACTCGCGGAAAGGATTTTTCGGCTGCAGCGATGCGCTCGCTAAAGGTAGCCGCGATCTGCTTGAAAGCACGGTACTGAAGCAAACGCGCAAACAAGAGATCTCGTGCCTCCAGCAACGCCAAATCTTCCTCGTCCTCAACGTCGCCACTTGGAAGCAGCCGGGCCGCCTTCAGGTCCAGAAGAGTTGCCGCTACTACTAAAAACTCAGTGGCCTGATCTAGTTCCCACCCTTTACCTGAACTCTCCAACTCTCGAATAAATGAGATGAACTCATCGGTCACGGCGCTGAGGGCGACCTCAGTAACGTCCATTTTGTGCCTAGAAATGAGCTGAAGCAAAAGATCAAAAGGGCCATCGAAATTATCTAGATGGACAGAGAAAGCACCCGATGCGGGATTTACATCGGTTGATTCCTTTAATGAAATCTCCATTGGCGCACCCTACTTCACGCTTGCCTGTTTTCTATGTAACGCCTAGGCTCACGGCTATATCAGGAAAGAGGTTTGAAGATTGAGCGCTAAATCGACAATTGCAGAAGAGGTTGCTACCACAGCCAACCTGCTCGGCAAAAAAGCTAAAAACTTCCCTGCGCCTGCGGCCTTGGTTAACCATGGCAACGCAAAAATTATCTCAATCTTCAATCAAAAAGGTGGTGTTGGAAAAACAACGAGCACTATCAATCTGGGAGCTTCTTTAGCCGAACTTGGCCGCCGTGTTTTATTGGTGGATTTTGACCCACAAGGTGGTCTATCTCTTGGTCTTGGCGTAAATGCCCACTCTTTACCGTTAGAACAAACTGTCTACTACGCATTAATGACTCCAACAGCAAAAATAGATGACATCGTTTTAAAGTCCTCCGTTGCTGGGCTTGATTTCCTTCCCGCAAATAGAGATCTTGGTACTGCAGAGACAACTCTGGGAGCTGAAATTGGTGGACAGCAATACCTAAAGCGTGCACTTGCACCACTGAAAGATTTTTACGATGTCATTTTGATTGACTGCCAACCAACTATGGGTCAACTTACGATAAATGCATTAGTTGCATCAGATGAAGTCATTGTTCCTATGCAATGTGAGTACTTTGCACTTCATGGATTCATCGAACTCAAAGGAAACCTTGACAAAGTAAAGAGCTTTCTGAACCCAGAGTTACGATTGATAGGCATCTTGGCAACAATGTATGATAAAAAAACTTCGCATAATCGTCAGGTGCTAGAGCGCTTATTAGAACAGTTCCCTGAAGATGTCTTTGAAACAATAATTGCAAAAACAATTCGTTTTCCTGAAACCACAGTTGTTGGCGAACCAATTACAAAATATGCTACTTCATCTGGTGGAGCGGCTTCATACCGCCGCTTGGCCAGAGAGTTAATCGCCAGAGGAGGCGCACGATGACACGCAGAGCCAATCTTCCAGGAGCCGATGAACTTTTTCGCTCAACCTCTCCTGCACTTTCTGCGGTCCCAACACCAACAAACACCGAAGTGGCCGCTCCTCTTGTTCCACCTGCAATAGCAACACCAAAGGCACCGTCTTCGAAAAAAGGTGTCCGCACAATTGCCCGAAGACGAGTGACAACAGTTGATCGCTCCCCCTCAGGCCGTGAGCGACATGATGAAAAAATTACTGTTTACCTCTCACCAGATGAACTATTCGACTTGGATCAGGCGAGATTACAGATGCGTGGCGATCTAGGTTTAGCTGTTGATCGCGGACGCATAGTTCGCGAATCTATCGCCGTAATTATTGCCGATCTTGAAGCAAAAGGTGATCAGAGTATTTTAGCTCGCAGATTACGCGGTCAGTAAAACTTATTTTGCTCGCGGATGAGCTAGAGAATAACTCTCTCGTACCTTATCGATTGTGATCAATGTATAAATCTGTGTTGTTGTTACAGATGCATGGCCCAAAAGCTCTTGCACGACACGAATATCTGCTCCTCCATCTAATAGGTGAGTTGCATAGGAGTGTCGAAAAACGTGTGGCGAAACATGATCGGTAACTCCTGCAGCTTTAGCCGAATTTAAAACCATTTGCCAGGCCGATTGACGTGAGATTCTCCCGCCTCGTGCATTAACAAACAATGCTGAAGTACTTTCTCGACCCTTAGTAACAAGATCCGGACGGATGCGCACGCAGTAGTTCTCAATCGCTTTGGTTGCAAATGATCCGAGTGGAACAATTCTTTCTTTAGATCCTTTACCACGTAGCTTTAAAGTGGTTATCTCACCATCACTGGTAGCGGTAGTGCTTAGATCATTTACATTAATACCGATTAATTCGCTCACACGAGCTCCACTACTGTACAAAAGTTCCAGCATCGCTTGGTCTCTTAATGTGATGGGTTCGCTCTCTATGTAAGCCGATTCAATCATTGCCAGTATCTGCGTGATAGTTAACGCCTTAGGTAGACGCCTGACAGATTTACCTGACGCAATCTCAAGTGTCGGATCGGCAAGCCCGTGTTCTGCTTGTAAGTGTTTGAAGAAGGATCGCAATGTCGAATCTATTCGATTAATTGTTCCTGTTGAAAGATTATCAACTCGAAGCGATGCCTCGAATCTTGTGATCTCTTCTGGCGTGACTGACCTTAAGTCTTTATCTTTTAAAAACGAACTGAATTTTGCTAGATCACGTTTATAGGCCGCGATTGTGTTCTTAGCTAATCCTCTCTCGATCTGAAGATGATTCAGAAAAGCCTCGGTTGCTAAGTCATAATTCATTCATTGACTCTCCGCATTTTCCTGTGGGGTCTTGCCTGTGACAAAGCACTTCTACTTCTTTGCAGCTACCGCCGCTGCAATCAAGCCTATAAACAAAGGATGTGGCCGTGTTGGGCGCGAACGAAGTTCTGGGTGAGCCTGTGTACCAACATAAAATGGATGAACTTCCTTTGGAAGCTCTACGAATTCAACTAAATCACGTTCAGTAAACATGCCTGAGAAAACAAGACCAGCTTGTGCGATTTGATCCCGATACTGATTGTTGACTTCATATCGATGCCGATGTCTCTCAGAAATCTCTTTCGATCCATACAAAGATTCAACAACAGAACCTTCCAGTAAATCTGATTTATAAAGGCCCAATCGCATAGTTCCGCCCATATCGGCTTTGCCAGAAACAACTTCTTTTTGATTATCCATAGTCGCAATCACTGGCGTTCCCGTATCTGAAAACTCAGCCGAAATCGCATCCTTTATGCCAGCCAAATTTCTTGCGGCTTCAATCACCATACATTGCAATCCTAAACATAAACCGAGGGTAGGAATCTTTTTCTCGCGAGCAAATTTCAACGCACCAACTTTTCCTTCGATCCCTCTGATTCCAAATCCACCTGGTACGCAAATAGCATCTAGATCAGATAATAATCTGGAAGCACCTTGTTCAGTTTCGCACTCATCACTTGCAATCCAAACAATCTCAATCTTTGCATCATTTGCAAAGCCGCCAGCACGTAACGCTTCAGAAACCGATAAGTAAGCATCGGGCAAATCAATATATTTTCCGACAAGACCAACCTTGATGTGGTGTTTTGGATGGTGAACTTTTTCCAACAAAGCATCCCACTCACCCCAAACCACATCATGTGAAGTTAAACCTAAACGTTTAACTACGTATGCATCTAAACCCTCTGAGTGCAGAACTTTAGGTATGTCGTAAATTGATGGAGCATCCACGGCAGCAACTACAGCTTCGGCGTCGACATCGCACATTAGTGAGATCTTCTTCTTCACTCCCTCTGGAATTTCGCGATCAGAACGAAGGACGATCGCATCGGGGGCTATACCAATACTTCGTAGCGCTGCAACAGAGTGCTGAGTCGGTTTAGTTTTCAACTCACCTGAAGGCCCAATGTAAGGCACTAATGAAACATGTAGGTAGAAAACGTTATCTCTACCGACAGATTGGCGAATCTGTCGAATAGCTTCCAAAAAAGGCTGTGATTCAATATCTCCGACAGTTCCACCAACTTCAGTAATAACTAAGTCTATTTCTGGTCCTGCCATCGCAATAATGCGCTCTTTAATCTCATTGGTAATATGTGGAATCACTTGCACTGTCTCGCCCAAGTATTCGCCACGTCGCTCCCGCGCAATAACTCGAGAATAAACTTGACCAGTGGTTACATTCGCAGAGCCATGCAGATTTCTGTCCAAGAAGCGCTCATAATGGCCAATATCCAAATCTGTCTCGGCGCCATCATCGGTTACAAAAACTTCACCGTGCTGAAATGGATTCATCGTTCCTGGATCCACGTTCAAATATGGATCTAGCTTTTGCATTGTCACTCGAACACCGCGTGCTACTAACAATCGCCCTAAACTAGAAGCTGTTAGACCCTTGCCTAAACTTGAGGCAACTCCACCTGTTACGAATAAATGTTTAGTCACATGTGCTTGGCCCATGGAAGACAAACCTATCATCTTTCGAGGCAGAGACCTTACATCTTAAGCGCTAGTAACTCCGTGGCGTGCTCACGCGCACTTGAAGAACCTTCCAAACCGGCCAACATTCGAGCAATTTCCTGAATGCGCTGTTCGCCTTCAACTTTTTGTACGTCACTTTGGCTTACTAAACCATCGCTATTTTTTTGAACAACAAAGTGCGAATCCGCCCATGCTGCTACCTGCGGTAAGTGAGTGACAACAATAACTTGTGCATGCTTGGAAAGTTCATGCAACCTACGCCCAACTTCTATGGCCGCCTTACCACCTACCCCAGCATCGACCTCATCGAATACATAGGTACCGACAGGATGAGTTGAAGCGATCACTACTTCGAGTGCAAGCATTACACGCGACATTTCTCCACCGCTGGCACCTTTTGCAAGAGCTACCAATGGCGCATCTTTATGTGACTGAATGTGCATTGAAACTTCATCGCACCCACTACTTGAAAAATGAGATTCTTTAGGCGAACTGTAATCTGGGGAGTCGACATGAGTTATAAAACTTGCGTGAGGCATCGAAAGCGCTTGAATTTCTAACGTCACTGCCTTAGATAATTTCTCGGCTGCTTTCACACGCACAGAACTTACTTCTTGTGCCGCAGATAGAAGTCTCTTTTTTATACTCTTTAACTCATTTTCTAATTGCACCAATCGTTCATCTCCGCCGTTGAGATCTGCAATCGCATCAGTACTGTTCTTGTACTTAATTACTAATTCTTTGATACTTTCCTCAAAATCTTGAGAATCTCCAAAACGTTTCACAAAAGCAATCAAATCTGCCTTACGGTTATGAAGAAACTCTAAACGCTGTGGATCGGCTTCAAGTGAACCCGTGTATGAATTTAGTGCACTATTTGCATCATCGAGTGTGAAGAAACTTTCACTCACTTGTTGGTAAATCACTTCTAATGATTGATCCTTCTCTTTGGATTTCTCTAAAGCTCGTCTTGCGTTACCAAGGAGGGTTAAAGCCCCAAATTCATCTTGTGAAATCGCAGACAAAGCCTCTTGCGTTGCTAAACCAAGTTCTTGAACACTAGATAAACGTGAAATCTCAGCTTCGATTTCTAGCAATTCACCTGCCCTCGGTTTTATATTTGCAAAAGCACCTGAGAATTCAACTAATTCTGCTAGCTCTGATTCTTTCTGAGCAATCGACTTTGTCAGCGCTGTAATTCGAGCTTTCATTTCATGGTATGCGTTTAGGCAACTCAAATATGCCGACAAATCTAGCTGTGCGAATCTGTCAACAAGTTCTCTTTGTTTAGCGCTTTTTGAAATGCTCTGATTGGCCGATTGCGCATGTACTTCCACGAGTTGGCTTGCGACCGTACTAAGCATCGAAGCTGTGACATTAACGCCGTTGCTAGTTGCCTTACTTTTACCATCATTATTAACCGTGCGAGTAATGATTATTTGCCCATTATCTATGATCAAGTCTTCAAACAAATTCTCACTGGCCTTAGGTATCGCAAATCTTCCACTTGCCACTAATCTCTCAGAGCCTTTTCTAATCAATGAACTATCTGCCTTGCCACCTAAGATCAGATTCAACGCAGTCAAGATCATTGTCTTTCCAGCCCCTGTTTCACCAGACAGAACAGTTAAACCCTTGGAGATCTCTAAAGCAGATTGATCAATAACTCCTATGGAGCGGATAGTTATCTCTTCGAGAAATGTGCGTTCACTCACCACGCCAGCCTTCAACGGGAAGCTTAAACTTGGCAACTAAACGGTCGCTAAATGAAGTGTTTTTTAAATGCGCAAGTTTTATGATTCCAGCGTTTTTAGTTACCAACACTTTATCTTTCTCCATTAATGGGAATTTGCGCAAGGCATCGGCCGAAAGAAAAGCTTCAGCCGACTCGATACCAACCACAATTTTCGACGTTGGGGAAATAACAAGAGGTCGCGAGAAGAGAGCATGAGCCGAAATAGGCAAAACTACCAAGGCATCTACTTCTGGCCAAAGTATTGGTCCCCCGGCTGAAAATGCGTAGGCCGTAGAGCCAGTAGGTGTGGAACAAATTAAACCGTCGCACCCCCACCTCGAAATTGGGCGGCCATCTATTTCAAGAAAGAGTTCAACCATTGTCGCTTTTTCGCGCTCAACTGTTACCTCATTGAGCGCCCAACCTGAATCAACGGTTTTCCCATTTCGGACCACTTCATACTTAAGGGTTATTCGCGAATCAATAACGTAGCTTTTGTCTACAACCGCTGCAATAACTTCAGAAATTCTAGACTCTTCTACTTCAGATAGAAAACCAACATGACCAAGATTCACGCCAAGCAAGGGTATCTCTCGAACATGTGCGACTTCGGCAGCTCGTAGCGTTGTTCCATCCCCACCGAGAATCACCGCAACTTCTACCTCAGGTAAATCAGCGATACTGACATGATTTATTCCATTAACTTCAACGTCAGAGATTGTGTATAGATCAAATGTAGATTCAAAAGCTTTTTGAAGTTCAACTGCTGCACTTACGGCGTCCTTGCGAGATGGGTTACAAACAATAAGGAGGCTACGCATTATTGTGGTCCCTTCTCAATGGCTTCATCAATTGCTTTTCGATCTATTTCAGGTGCACCTCTGCGCAACCATAGAAAATACTCTACATTGCCAGCAGGACCTGGAAGAGAGCTAGCCGTGACACCTAAGGTTCCAAGGCCGACGTCATATGCGGACTCAGCCACATCTATTACTGCCGATTTACGTAAGGCCGGATCCCGAACAACACCGCCTGCGCCTAGTTTTTCACGTCCGACTTCAAATTGTGGTTTAACCATCACAACAAAATCAGCATCTGACTTCGACACTGCCGCTAAGGCAGGTAGAACAAGAGTTAAAGAAATAAATGAAAGGTCAGCAACGACTAAATCAATAGGTTCTCCAACCATATCGCCTGTCAAGTGACGAATATTTGTGCGATCTAAAATTGTTACACGCTCATCTTGGCGTAACTCCCAAGCAAGTTGACCATAACCAACATCAACGGCAACAACATGAGCTGCACTCCGGCGAAGAAGTACATCCGTAAAACCACCAGTTGATGCACCGGCATCAAGGCACCGTTTGCCTTGAACCGTAACCCCATCAAAAATTGTTAAAGCACCGTCTAGTTTATGGCCACCTCGTGAAACAAAGTCATCTCGATCCCCTGCTATGACAATTGAAGTCTCTGCATCAACTTGCGTAGCTGGTTTAGTGGCTGGAATTCCATTGACTAAAACAGAGCGCTTTTCGATCAAGTCGGCGGCAGCATCTCTAGATCGCGCCAGTTCACGTCTTACCAACTCAGCATCTAACCTAGTTTTCATAGATGTATTTACATACCGTCGATCGAAGAAAGAGCTGTATTCAGCTTTTGATGAAGCTCTTCGAAGCGGGCAGCGTGTTCACTCACTTCCATATTATCAATTTCGCTTAACTCGGCTCTGACTTCAGCTACCAGATTCTCCGGATTAACATCAGGGAGTACGGCATTCGTATCCTGACCCATGTTGTTTTCCATCACTTTACCTTCTTCGTTTTGGTGGTCTTGGAGTTTTTTTGATCGGTGGATTTCTTCTTTAATTTCTTGTCAGTTTTCTTGTTAGTTTTTTTACTAACATCGGTCTTTACTTTTTGCTTTGCGGACTTTTTTGAACCTTGTTCCTTTTTAACTTTTTCAGTACCAATCAGACCGGCGCTGGTAAGTTCGGCCACCTGTTGCTTTAATGCTTCAAACTCACCGCGTTTTATAAAACCCATCTTCGAAACCGAGCGTTCAACTTCATCTTCTATTTTGACGCGCAATGCCTCGCCGCCCTCTTTTAACCAAAGATTAAGGGATCCGGCAACATCGGATGCCGATTTATTCCCGGAGGCAAGATTGTCAGCCAAAGATTTAAGAGTTGACTTGAGATCGTTGTTGGTGCTCATGAGGTTTAGCCTACCTAAATACGCTAGAAATCTAGTCCTAATGATGTTGGAGCGCAGGTAATCAAGAGCCCAAACGCTAGAAGCTGTGGGCAACTAGCCTTCGGCGCGTTCAGCCGCATTCGTTGAATCGTCGTTATCTAACTCAGCGCATTTTGCAAACCATATCGCGGCTTCATCTTTGCGCCCAGCAGCACTCAGGGCATCTGCGTATGCATAGCGTAGACGAACTGCCCATTCATCTGATTCATTTTTTAACTCTTTGCAAGTCAACGTAACAACTGCTGCATCGAATTCACCAAGATCACGTCTTGCACCAGCTGCCACTATTCGCATCTCTATCTCTTCAGGTTTTGCTAACCGCTTAACATCTGGCGATCCGGCCAGTGCCAACGCCTTTAATGGATTTCCTAAACCTCGTTCGCAATCGGCCATTACCGCCATTGAAGAAACATCACCTGAGATTCTAAAGGCCGCTCGAAGTTCCTTTAATGCAATCTCAAAATATCCCGCTCTATATGCAGCATAGCCAGCACTTTCACGAACAACTGCTAACCGCCCAGCATGATGAGCAGCGGCGATTCCATGTTTGTGGGCCAACAATGGATCACTGTCTTGATACAGATTTATGCAAACTAAATGTCGAGATACAACTTTTGCATTTTCCGGTGAAAGACTAAGTAACTCAGCCCGGACGCTTTTTTCTAACTCTTCACCAGTTACATCCTCCGGAATATCGGGTTCAAAAATTCGTGGACGCAATCTTGACTGTTCCCGTTCCATGGGCACAGGCCTTGCCCCGCGTGGGTTTGAGCCGTCCCTTGTTTGGCGGGGAGCTCCTGGCCTTGATGAAGAACCACCTCGCGCTGGAAGGTCTTCTCTTCTCCGGGATGAATTTGGACCGCTTGGTTTGCGCGGTGAATCACCTGAAGGTTTATCTGAACGCGGCCGTCTCTCAACCATCAGCTACGCCTCCAGTTCCTTTATGAAATTTATGTGTTCTTTTTGAATCAAAGTCAGCAATGAGTTTAGTTTAATTCATATATTTCGTTCTTATTTTGATGTGAAAAATAACTTTCGCATCAAAAATATTTCTTCTGGGAAATAAAAAAGGGGCGCTGATTAAAGCGCCCCTTTTTATAAAAGAAGTCCGGCGACGTTCTACTCTCCCACAAGGTCACCCTTGCAGTACCATCGACGCTGAGAGGCTTAACTTCCGGGTTCGGAATGGGACCGGGTGTTTCCCTCTCGCTATGGTCGCCGAAACGCTATTGAGTTTTCGGTCTAAATAAAAAGGGGTCAAACCCTTTTTATTGATCGTGGATCTCGAGACCGTATCTCGAGAGCCAATCAGTGGACGCGTAGCAACTTTGTAGTTAAATCCTCGGCCTATTAGTACCGGTCAGCTCCAAGTCTTGCGACTCTTCCACTTCCGGCCTATCAACCCAGTCGTCTAGCTGGGGGCCTTACCCGGTAAACCGGTGGGAAACCTAATCTTGAAGCGAGCTTCCCGCTTAGATGCTTTCAGCGGTTATCCCTTCCGAACGTAGCTAATCGGCGGTGCTCCTGGCGGAACAACCGACACACCAGAGGTTCGTCCAACCCGGTCCTCTCGTACT